>Ga0196963_10000510_pt1 | contig 34729 bp, 29 predicted proteins | sample S1_5metaG_FD_148600 | JGI IMG/M metagenome (GOLD analysis project Ga0196963, IMG submission 148600) | Soil microbial communities from Anza Borrego desert, Southern California, United States - S1_5 | ecosystem: Environmental > Terrestrial > Soil > Desert | place: USA: California | collected...
AAGGGGCGCGGCGGGGGTTGTGCGGGGGGTGCGGGTATGACCGGCGGGGGTTGGCGCGCGGGGTCGCGTGCCCGGAGTGCGGGGGGTCAGGGCCGCAGTAAGCGTTCGGAACGAGCCCGGAACGATAGTGACGGGTCTTCGGACGGCGGGTGTGCGGGTGCGCGGCGCGACCTCAGGCACTGAAGAGCTCGGCCCGCTCACTTCGTTCGGGGCTCGTTACGAACGTCACCGGTTGTTCAGTGGTCCGCGCGCTTGCCGAGCTTGGGGGCGACCATGGCGAAGACCTTGTCGAGGGTGGCCTGGTCCTTGGCCTCGAGGTTCAAACGGAGCAGGGGCTCGGTGTTGCTCTTGCGGACGTTGAGCCACCAGCCGCCGCCGCTAGAGGCGTCGGTCTTCCAGAGGTCGATGGTGACGCCGTCGAGCTCGTCCATCTGGGCGCTGGGGTTGGCGGCGGGGCCGTGGGCTTCCTTCAAGGCCTTAAGGGCGGCGTCCTTGTCCTCGATCTGGAAGTTGATCTCGCCGGACTGGGCGTAGCGGGCGATGGGGGCGATGAGCTGGCTCATGGTCTTCTTGCCCTGGTTCTGGGCGAGGATGGTGAGCACGGTGCACATGGCGATGGCGCCGCTGTCGGCGTTGTAGTTGTCGCGGAAGTAGAAGTGGCCCGAGAGCTCGCCGCCGAAGACGGCGTTCTGCTCGGCCATGGCCTGCTTGAGGAAGACGTGGCCGACGCGGCCGCGGACGGGCTTGCCGCCCGCCTTGAGCACGTCCTCGGCCACGGCCTTGGTGGAGCGGAGGTCGTAGACGATTGGCGAGCCGGGGGCCTTGGCGAGGAAGTGTTTCGCCAGCAGGGCGGTGAGGTGGTCGCAGCCCACGGCCTTGCCCTTCTCGTCGATGACCATGCAACGGTCGGCGTCGCCGTCGTAGCAGAAGCCCACGTCGGCCTTCTCCTTGAGCACGGCCTCCTGGACCTGGCGGAGGTTGGCGGCGACGAGGGGGTTGGGCTCGTGGGCGAAGACGCCCTTGGTGTTGTCGAAGTTGACCTCGATGATCTGGAGGCCGGGGACGGCGCCGAGGGGCGACTGCTTGCCGAAGACCTTGGGGATCATGGTGCCGGCCATGCCGTTGCTGGCGTCGATGACGACCTTGAGCGGCTTGGAGGCGGCGGAGAGGTCAAGGAAGGAGCGGACGTGGCGGGCGTAGGCGGGCCAGAGGTCGCGCTGCTCGAGGCGGCCGTGCTGCTTGACGAGGGTGGCCTTGTCCACCATGGCGGCGTGCTTGCGGACCTCGGCCAGGCCGGAGACTTCGCCCACGGGCTTGGCCTTGCGCTTGGAGATCTTGAAACCGTTGTAGTTGGGCGGGTTGTGGGAGGCGGTCACCATGACGCCGCCCGCGCAGTCGAGGTGGTTGATGGCGAAGTAGATCATCGAGGTGTCGCACAGGCCGATGTCGATGACGTCCCCGCCCTGGTCGTTGATGCCCTGGATGAGCTGCTTGGTGAGGCTGGGGCTGGACTGCCGCATGTCGCGGCCCACGACGATGTTCTTCATCATGGGCGTGGTCTCGCCCGCGGCCGCGGCGTCGGCGAGGAGGAACTTGCTCGCGCCGTAGCCGATCTGCCACGCCATGGTGTCGTTGAGCAGGTCGGGGTAGGTGCCGCGGATGTCGTAAGCCTTGAAGACGCGTCCGAGCATGGGGGTTCCTTGATGGCGGTCCAGCCGGAGGGCTGGTGGCGGCAAGCGTAGTCGGCGGGGGAGGGGTTTTCAGGGGGCGGAGGAAGGGTGCCCCGGGCTATGAAAACGGGCGTGAATGCAAGGGGCTAGCCCGCGAGCAGGGACCGGGCGGCGGCGAGCAGGAGGGCGAGGGCGAAGCCGCCGGGCAGCCAGGGGAAGAGGCCGACGAAGAGGGCGTCGGCGAGCATGGGGGCGCGGCGGAACTGCCGCAGGGTGGTGTACCAGGGGGCGAAGAAGAGGGCCGCGAGGGCGAGGAGCACGCCCGGGCAGAGCAGCCACACCAGAGCGCCTGGCCCCATGAGCGCGACGGGGATCGTGATCAGGAGGATGGGCAGCGCGGTGACGGCCCAGCCCGACCAGCCCGCGATGATGGCGGCGGTGCGCAGGCGCGGCGGGAGGGTGGTGTGGACGCGGGCGAGGGTGTCGCCGCACTCGGGACAGAGCGGGGAGGTGACGCCGGTGGTGTCGTAGCCGCAGTGGTCGCAGCGCACAGGGGAAGTGTACGGGCACGCCGGCGTCATCTCGATCGCTTGCGCGATCGGCTCCTTAGCAGTTGCCGCCGCCCAGGACGCGGAAGAAGGACTCGATGTCCTGGTCGGTGGCGGTGTCGCCGTCGGCGTTGAAGTCGGCGGAGAGGCAGGTGTCGCAGCAGGTGCCGCCGAGGCAGGCGAAGAAGGACTCGATGTCCTGGTCGGTGGCGGTGTCGCCGTCCTGGTTGAAGTCGGCGTCGCAGGAGGTGGGCGCGGGCGGGGCGGTGTCGAGGGCGAGGAGGTAGGCGTACTCCTCACCGGCGACCTCGCGGCCGCTGGTGCCGAGGTAGGCGCGGCGGGAATCGGGGCTGTAGAAGGCGCGGGTGCGGGGGATGATGGGGGTGTTGTTCTCGCGGGGGAGGAAGAGGGACCAGAGGTTTTGGCCCGTGCCCGTGACGGCGCGGATGTGGCCGCTGAAGGTCATGGTGTCGCCGATGCTGCCGGCGGAGATGACCATGCGGCCATCGGGGCTCTCGACGGCGGCCTCGTACAACGAGCCCGTTGGGTCTGTGTAGGTCCACTGCACGGCGCCAGAGCTGTTCACGGCGTGGATGTGGATGGTGTTGCGGACGATGTAGACGGTGCCGTCGTTGGCGACGGTGGGCTCGCTGATGACGTTGCCCGGCGGCAGGTAGAGGTTCCACTTGGTGCTGCCGTTACTGGGATCGTGGGCGTAGAGGGCCCAGGCGTTGGGCGGGAGCAGGCTGCACTCGTAGACGGTGCCGTCGTGGCCGACGGCGGCCTCGCCCTGCTGCTGGCCGCCGGCGATCGACTGGCCGCCCACGGCGACGGACCACTTGTGCGCGCCGTCAGTGCCGAAGGCAAAGAGCGCGGAGTTGGCGCCCTGCGGGATTGGGACCTGCATGGGACGCATGTCGAAGGTGACGTAGATCTGGTTGGGGTGGCCGCCGGGGGTTGTCGGGCCGAAGGTGATGTCGGCGCCCCACTGGCCGCGTTCGTCGAAGCGCTGGCCGGGCGGGAGGGCGGCCCAGAGGCGCTGGCCGGTGGCGGGGTCGAGGCAGGTGAGGCCGGCGCCGGCGGTCTCCATCACGGCGTAGACGTTGCCGTCGGGCCCGACACTGGGGCCGGCGACGCAGTCGGTCCAGATGTCGGTGTAGAGCCACTTGCGGGTGCCGTCGGCATTGACGGCGTGGATGTTGGTCTCGGGGCCGAGGGGGTTGCCCCCAACGTAAATGGTGCCGTCGTGGCCGAGGGCCACGGGGCCCTCGGAGCCGGTGCCGTTGACGCAGTCGGCGCAGTAGACCCAGTTGAGGGCGCCGCTGGGGGCGATGGAGTAGAGGAAGCCGAGGGAGTCGGAGGCGTAGACGGTGCCGTCGGCGGCGACGCGGCCGCGGTGGCGGATGATGGGACCGTCGGTCTTGAACTTCCAGAGGAGCTTGCCGTCGGCGGGCGGGCGCGGGGTGATGGTGATGTTGGCGGCGGCGGTACCGGACTCGGTGGTGAGGCTGATGGTGGCGGGGCCGGGGGTCGCCTGCTCGGGGATGTAGAGGCTGATGTGGGTGTCGGACCAGCGGGCGTAGTGGGCGGGGAGGCCGTTGACGAGCAGCGTGCCCCCCCCACCGGCAGTGGTGCGGTCGCCGAAGCCCTGGCCGCGGAGGATGACGCGGCCGCTGTGGGTCGCGGTTGTCGTGTCGGTGGAGGTGATCACTGGCTGAGCGGAGGCGAGGGCGCCGCAGAGCGTGGTGAGAGCGAGGGCGGTGAGACACTGGGTCTTTGAGGATGAAGGCAGGAAGGCGAAACACGGAGACACGGAGAGAACGGAGGGGTTCACGGGGCGGGGCTCCGGGGGATTGGTGGTGTTGCCAGTGTGGGTGGGCGCGGGTGCGGGGTACGAATGCCGGCGAAGGTCATGCGGGAGAAGGGGGCGGCGTGGTTCACGTTTGTGATGGGTGTGCTGAGAGCATGCGGGTGCGCCGGGTGTTTCCTCGTGGTTTCGGTGGCCTGAGCGGGTGGGCGGGGCGCGGAGTGAGGTACGCTGTTGGCATGAAGATGCGTGTGCTTGCCGGTGTTTTCGTGTGCGTGCTGGGGTTGCCGATGGGGGCGGCGGTGGCGCAGCCGTGCGGGGCGGTGGTGACGTTCGCGGATGCGGTGGCGCCAACGCGCGAGCTGCATGTGGCGGTGAATGGGAGCAATGCAACGGGGGATGGGACGGCGGCGCGGCCGCTGGCGACGATCGTGGCCGCGGCGCAGCGGGCGACGCCGGGGACGGCGATCCGGGTGCACGCGGGGACGTACAGCGGCGGGATGTTCATCGCGAACCTGGCGGGGACGGCGGGGGCTCCGATCTGGATCGGGGGTGTGGCGGGCGAGGCGCGGCCGGTGATCCAGGGTGGTGGGAATGGGATTCAGTTCAGCAGGGCGCGGTACGTGGTGGTGCACGACCTGGAGGTGCGCGGGGCGACGGGGAATGGGCTGAACTGCGATGACGGGGGCGAGTACAGCAACGCGGACGCGTCGGGGTTTCTGGTGTTGCGGAACCTCTTCATCCACGACATTGGGAGCGGGGGGAACAACGACGGTCTGAAACTGTCGGGAATTTATGACTTCTGGGTCGTGGGTTGCGAGGTGGCCCGGTGCGGGGGTGCGGCGAGCGGGTCGCTCGTGGACATGGTGGGGTGCCACCGCGGCGTGATCGCGCGCAACTTCCTCCATGAGGCGTCGGCGAACGCGCTGCAGATCAAGGGGGGGACGTCGCACATCGACGTGCTGTGGAACCGGATGGAGGAGTGCGGGGAGCGGGCGGTGAACATCGGGGGGAGCACCGGGTTGGAGTTCTTCCGCCCGCCGGTGTCGCAGACGGGGGTGAATGCGGAGGCGCGGAATATTCGGGTGGTGGGGAACGTGATCCAGGGCGGGACGTGCGCGGTGGCGTTCGTGGGGGCGGTGGACAGCGTGGTATCGAACAACACGATCGTGACGCCGCACAACTGGATTCTGCGGATCCTGCAGGAGACGGTAACGCAGGGCGGGTACACGTTCGCGGCGTGCGGGAACAGCGTGTTCGAGAACAACCTGGTGTACTTCGAGCGGGCGGACCTGTCGACGTACGTGAACGTGGGGGCGAACACGGCCCCCACGACGTTCATGTTCAGGAACAACCTGTGGTACGCGTACGACAACCCCGCGGCATCGAACCCCAACCTGCCGGTGGCGGAGACGAATGGCGTGCGCGGGGTGAACCCGCTGCTGGAGACGGCGTTGCCGCAGGCGGGGGCGTCGTACAAGCCCGCGGCGAACGGCCCGGCGGTGGGTGCGGGGCGGGGGCCGGCGCTGGTGAGCGGCGACTTCGTTTCGCGGTGTTATGCGGCCGAGCCGTCGATCGGGGCGTACGAGGCGGCGCGCGTGTGCGGGACCAGCGACTTCAACGGCGACGGGGACTCCGGGACGGACCAGGACATCGAAGCGTTTTTCGCGTGCATCGGCGGGAACTGCTGCGCGGCGTGCTGGGGCGGCGGGGCGGACTTCAATGGCGACGGGGACACGGGAACCGACCAGGACATCGAGGCGTTCTTCCGGGTGCTGGGTGGGCTGGCGTGCTGAGAACGCATTTCACCACAGAGCACACAGAGGGCACAGAGGAAGGCAAGGCAGAGCGGATTGGGTTGAAGAAGAAGAAGAAGAAGGAGCACCCAGCTGAATTCTGATACCGCGAATCGGTTTCTTTCCGATCCCTTTTCCCTGTCTTCCTCTGTGCTCTCTGTGTGCTCTGTGGTTCAAACCCGTTAGACTGCGGGCATGCTGAACCGCCCCTGCCACTTTGAGATTCATTCCACCGACCCCGAGAAGTCGCTCGCGTTCTTCAAGGACGTGTTTGGATGGAGCGTGCACAAGTGGGAATCACCGACGCAGGAGTACTGGCTGCTGGGCACGGGCGACTGCTGCGGGCCGGAGGCGGGCAAGCAGCCGGGGATCAACGGCGGGCTGATGCGGTCGCGCGACGGCAAGGACCGCACGGTGAACACGATCCAGGTGGATGATGTGCACCGGGTGCTGAAGGCCGTGGAGGCGGCGGGCGGGAAGGTCGTGGTGCCGACGATGGCGATCCCGGGGGTGGGCTGGCTGGCGTACTGCAAGACCCCGCGGGGCATCTTTTTGGTGTGATGCACGAGGATCGGAACGCGAAGTAGCGGCGCCAGTCAGGGCGGTTGCGTTCGGAACGAGCCCCGAACGCAGTGAGTGGGCGCTTTTGAGGCGCCGTGCGCGGAGGGTGGTCGGAAGAACCCGTCACTGCGTTCCGGGCTCGTTGCGAACGTCTTTTGAGTTCCCCGCCTCGGGCCCGCGAAGGCCGGCCGAATGGGCACCGGTGGGCGGTGTCGTTCTGTAGCATGAGGTGCATGATCCGCAACTGGGTGCTGGGCGTGGTTGTGGCTATGGCGTTGCTCACCGGGCGGGCCGCGGGGCAGACCACGCTGATGGAGACGCTGGCCCCCGCGCTGTCGCGCGATGATTACAAGGTGGTGGTGGCGCGGCTGGAGCTGACAAAGGAACAGCGGGAGGCGGCGGACAGGCTGTACGAGGGGTACCTGGCGGAGCATGCGCGGAGCGTGGCGGCGTTCAAGCAGGGGTGGAAGGAGTGGAACAAGGCCGCGGTGTGGGTGGATGGGCAGCAGCAGGCTTCTCCGGAGGCGGTGAAGGCTCTGGAGGAGACGAACACGCGGTACCACGAGAGGAAGCCGGGGGCGCAGAAGGAGTTCCTCCGAGACCTGAAGTCGATGCTGGAGGAGTCGCAGGCGGGGGACAAGTGGGAGCGGGTGGAGCGGCATGTGCGGCGGCAGTACATGGACTCGCTGCTGTGGCGGTCGCCGGTGGAGTGGCACCGGGTGGACCTGGTGCGCGGGGTGCTGCTGCTGGAGCTGCCGGCGGAGGAGTTTGCGAAGGTGCGGGGGCTGGTCGACGAGTACGAGCTGCTGATCGACAAGCCGCTGCGGCGGATGGAGGCCGTGGCGGGGCAGAAGGGCGAGGACGCGCAGCGGGTGTGGCTGGAGGGGGCGCTGGAGCTGCGGGCAATCAACCGGCGGCACCTGCGGCTGGTGCTGCAGGAGCTGCCGGAGGCGCCGGCGGCGAGGCTGAAGCGGTGGGCGCACGACAGGGCCTACTGGGACTTGTCGTTCTGGGCTGAGACCTCGACGCACATCGGCGCGGCAGATGCGCGAAAGCTGGATTCGCTGACCAAGGAGCAGGAGGCGCAGATCGCGGCGCTGCTGGCCGAAATCGACAAGCGGGTGATGGAGCTGCGAGCTCAAGCGGAGAAGGCGTACGAAGAGGCGGACGAGAAGATGATGCGGATGAGCGAGCGGGAGTACAAGGAGGCGATGGAGCGGCCGGACAATCCTCTCGTCCTCGCGACGGGTGAGTGGGGTCAGAAGCACGACGAGATTTACAGCGGGTCGGAGCCGCGGCTGGAGGCGATCCTGACGATGGAGCAGCGGAAGGAGTTGTGGCCGCCGAACGGGAGCCTGCGCGAGGCGATGATCGCGCGGTCGCGGAAGCGGTGGGAGTAACGGGTGCAGACCGGGAGAAGGCCTTTCTCTCGCGGAGGACGCGGGGGCGCGGAGGGAGGCAGGAAAAAGGAAGGGCGGCCCGCTGGAGGGCCGCCCTCGTCCGTTCATGGTTCAGATCTCGTCTTACTCCGCGCCTCCGCGATCTCCGCGAGAGGCACTCTTATTCGGGGGAGAGCGAGGCGCCCGTGTAGCGCACGCGCCAGATGGTGCCGTTGCCGTCCTCGCTGACGTAGAGGGAGCCGTCGCGGGCCACGGCGAGGCCGACGGGGCGGCCCCAGACTTCCTTGTCGTTGACCACCATGCCGGTCATGAAGTCCTCAACCTCGCCGGTGGGCTTGTTGTCGTTGTCGAAGAGGATGCGGACCACCTTGTAGCCCACGCGGCTACCGCGGGACCAGGAGCCGTGCATGGTGACGAAGGCGGAGTTGCGGTACTCGCGGGGGAACTGCTCGGCGTTGTAGAAGCAGATCTGGAGGGGGGCGGTGTGGGCCTGCATGAGGACGTCGGGCTGGGCGAGCTGGTCCTTGAGATCGGGGCGGGCGCCCTTGTGGCGTGGGTCCTCGTTGCCGCCCATGTAGTACCAGGGCCAGCCGTGGAAGGAGCCTTTTTCCACGCGGGTGGCGAACTCGAAGGGGGTGTCGTCGCCCAGGCCGTCGCGCTCGTTGACCACGGCCCAGATGTCTTTAGTCGCTGGGTTGACGCAGACGCCCGACGGGTTGCGGATGCCGGTGGCGAACGTCTGCTCGTCCTTGCCGTCGGGGGTGAAGGTGAGGATGCAGGCGCGGCGTTCCTCGGTGTCCCAGGCGGCGCCCAGGGGCCGGGTCTTCTTCCAGCCCTCGAGGCCGCCCTCGACGCGGGGTGCGGGGAACATGTCCTGGGCGGCGTTGCTGCCGCTGCCGACCGCGAGCATCAGGCGCTCGCCGTCGGGGGAGGCGATGAGGTCGCGCGTCCAGTGGTGGGGCCAGAGGATGTGTGAGACGATGCGCTCGGGGCTCCCGCTGGCGGTGGTGTCGCCCTCCTTGTAGGGGACGCGGACGATGCCGTCGTCGACGGCGATATAGAGCCACTGCGGGTTTTCGGCGGGGTAGAAGAGCAGGCCGTAGGGCTTGCTGAGGTTGCTGGCGAAGACGTCGCTCTGGATAGGCTCGCCCTTGTCGCCCTGGAAGCGCAGGACGCGGACCTCGCCCTCCTGCCCGCAGGAGACGAAGAGGTCGCCGTTGAGGGCAAAGCGCAGCACGCGGGCGCCCTTGAGGCCGGAGGCGACGAGCTCGGCGGTGAAGCCGGCGGGGACCTTGGGAGTTGCGCCATCGGGGCGGGGGACGACCTTGGACTCGTTGGGCTTGTCGGCGCTGGGAGCGGGCAGGTCGTCGATGGTGAGGCGGCGGCGGAGGCCGGGCTGGTCGGTCCGCCAGTCGGTGAGCGCGGCCTTGCCCTCGAGGGTTTGCGTGGTGGTGGTCTGGGCCCCAAGGTTGGCGGTGAGGCAGGCGAGGGTGAGGAGGGCGGCGGCGGGGCGGAGCGAGGCAATGGGCATGAGCGGTCTCCTGAGGGTTCGGATTGGCAGCGTGCGGCGCGGGGATGACAAGCGGATGAGGGCGCACCAATCAGCCGGGCGGCGACGTACCCTGCGGCATGCCCAAGAACACGCCCTTTGTGCTGGTGATCCGCGACGGCTGGGGGGAGAACCCGAACGCCGAGCACGACCGCTACAACGCGGTGAAGCTCGCGAAGACGCCGGTGGACGCTGCCCTGCGACGCGACTGGCCGATGGTGCTGATCAGGACCAGCGGCGAGGACGTAGGGCTGGAGGCGGGGCAGATGGGCAACTCCGAGGTGGGGCACCAGAACATCGGGGCGGGTCGGATCGTGGACCAGGAGTCGCTGGTGATCACGAAAGCGGCGCGGGCGGGGCTGGGAAACAACAAGGTGCTGGTGGAGGGGATGGAGGCGGCTACGCGCAAGGGCACGGCGGTGCACCTCATGGGCATCTGCTCGGACGCCGGGGTGCACGGGCTGCTGCGGCACCTGTTCGCGCTGATCGACCTGGCGAGGGACCTGGGCGTGCCTCGGCTATACCTGCACCTGTTCACGGATGGGCGGGACACAGGGCCGTTCCTGGGGGCGGGGTTCATCGGGCAGGTGCAGGCGAAGCTGCGCGAGGCGGGGGCGGGCAGGGAGTGGGCGGTGGCGTCGGTGATCGGTCGGTACTACGCGATGGACCGAGACAACCGCTGGGAGCGGGTGCAGAAGGCGTACGCGGCGCTGACGGGGTACCGGTGGATGGAGACGGGTGTGGCGCTGGGGGCGGACGCGGGGGCGGCGGCGCAGGCGTACTACGAGAGCCCGCGGTCGGAGACGCAGAAGGGGGATGAGTTCGTCCCCCCCACCATGATCGGCGCGAGCGAGGATGGGGGGGCGGGGGCGCTGTCGCGGCGGATCAGGGACGGGGACACGGTGATTTACTACAACTACCGCGGGGACCGGCCGCGGGAGCTGGTAAGGGCGTTCGTGCTGCCGGAGTTCGAGGGGCACGTGGCGCCCTCGCCGGACACCAAGCACCGCGGGTTTGACCGCGGGCCCAAGCTGGACCTGCACTTCGTGACCATGGCGGCCTACGAGGAGGCGCTGAACCCGTACGTGAAGGTGGCGTTCCCCAAGCCGCCCAAGCTGCCGAACATCGGGGGGCAGTACTGGTCGAGTCTGGGGCTGCGGCAGTTCCGGTGCGCGGAGACGGAGAAGTACCCGCACGTGACGTTCTTCTTCAACGACTACCGCGACGAGCCCTTCCCGGGCGAGAGCCGCTGCATCAAGCAGAGCCCCAAGGTGGCGACGTACGACCTGCAGCCGGAGATGTCGGCGGGGGCGGTGTGCGAGGTGGTGCTGGAGCGGCTGGCGGCGCACGACTGCGAGGACGTGATCGTCGTCAACTTCGCGAATGCGGACATGGTTGGGCACACGGGGTCGCTGCCCGCGGCCATCGCGGCGTGCGAGGCGGTGGATGCGTGCGTGGGGAAGATCGTGGATGCGACCCTGGCGCGGGGCGGCTCGCTGATCGTGACAGCGGACCACGGGAACGCGGAGCAGATGTGGGACCCGGTGAACGAGTGCCCGCACACCTCACACACGACCTACGACGTGCCGCTGTTCGTGATCGGGCGGGAGTTCAGGGGGCGGCGGCTGCGCATGGGCGGGCGGCTGGGGGACATCGTGCCGACGGCGCTGGCGATGATGGGGCTCAGCAGGCCGGAGGGGATGACGGGGGAGTCGCTGCTCGCGTGAGGGGGGACACGATCATGAGGACATGATCGTGGCACAGGTCGGGTCAGGGAAGGTCGCCGCTGTCGGGCTGTTCGCGCTCTTCCATGACCTGCCCGAGGCGGGCGAGGTTGTCCTCGAGGCGGCGGAGGCGGTCGTTGAACTCGCGCAGTTTCTGCTCGAGGGCGGCCATCTGCTCGCTGAGGAGGTCGGCGCGGCGATCGGCGAACATCTGCGCCTCTTCGAGGCGTTCTACACGTCCGTTGGCGGCTGGATCGGCGTCGGGGAGCATACGCGGTTATAGTCTACCCCTCATGTTTCAACGCTCGACGAATGCTGTGTGTGTGGCCGCGGTGGTGGCGGGTGTGGCGCTGCCGGCGCTGGCCGGTGACGGGCGGGAGCTCACGTTGACGCCCGTCGTGGTGTCGCTGCAGCCCGAGGCCACCGAAGCGCCGGTTACGACCACCACCACGACCGTCACCGAGGCGAAGCTGGACGCGAGCGCGCCGGCGGTGGAGTTCGGCAAGACGGGGTCGAGGTGGATTGGCATCGGCGCGGGCGCGGCGAGCAACGGGGACTTCACCGATGTGAACCTGTACGGGCGCTACGAGTACTTCATCGCCAAGGACATCGAGCTGATCGGCGAGCTGGGGATCTGGAACTACCAGCAGGAGGGGAAGGACGCCACGGGGTTCAACCCGGCGCTGGTGCTGCGGTACCACTTCTACAACGGCGAGAAGTGGACGTGGTTTGTTGATGGCGGGATCGGGTTCCTGTTCAGCACCGACCCCGTGAACCGGACCGACGGGGACGAGGGGTCGAGTTTCAACTTCACGCCACGAGCGGGCGGTGGGTTCACGCGGGCGATCGGCGAGGAGGGTGCGCGGCTGGAGGTGGGGATGCGGTGGGCGCACGTGAGCAACGCGCGGATCAGCGGGAACAACGACAACCCGGGACGCGACAGCCTGATGCTGTACGCGGGGTTGATTTTTCCGTTCTGAGTGCGGGTGCTGGATGCGCGAAGAGAGGACAGCCGCGAGGCGCGGCTGTATCGCTCCCTGACGGTCGCGGTTCCTAGTGAGACAGGACAGCCGCGGGGCGCGGCTGTGTCGCTCCCTTACGGTCGCGGTTCCTAGTGAGACAGGACAGCCGCGGGGCGCGGCTGTATCGCTCCCTTACGGTCGCGGTTCTTATCCAGAGGTGGTGCGCGAGGCCCAGGTGGGGGCGACGGAGAGGTCGGCGCTGACGGTCATGTTGCGGCCGTTGCGCTTGGCGGAGTAAAGATTGCGGTCGGCTTCCTCGACCCACTGGTCTGGCGAGACAGGGCAGACGCCCGAGCACCCGGCGATGCCGATGGAGACCGTGACCTTGAGGTTGGGCAGGCGGGCCCAGCGGGCGGCCTCGACGGCGGCGCGGATGCGCTCGCACACGGCCGCGGCCTCGTGGGTGGCGGTGTCGGGCATGAGCAGGACGAACTCCTCGCCGCCGTAGCGGCAGGCGAGGTCGCTGTGGCGGCACTCACGCTGGAGGATGCGGGCGACGGTCTGCAGGACCATGTCGCCGGCGGGGTGGCCGTAGGTGTCGTTGACGTCCTTGAAGTGGTCGAGGTCGAGGAGGGCGATGGCGACCGGGTGGGCGTGGCGGGTGCAGCGGGCGTGCTCTTCGGACCAGCGGCGGTCGAAGAAGGTGCGGTTCCAGAGGCCGGTGAGGCCGTCGATCTGGGCGCGCTGGGCGAGCATCTGCACGAGCTGCTGCATGCGGAGGGCCGAGCGCACGCGGACGCGGAGCTCGGTCATCTCGAAGGGCTTGGTGATGTAGTCGATCGCGCCCATGTCGAAGGTGGCGACCTTGTCGGAAGGGTTCTGCTGGCCGGAGAGGACGATGACGGGGATCTGCTGCGTTTTGCTCAGCTCCTTGAGGCGCTTGAGCACGGAGAGGCCGTCCATCGACGGCAGGTCGAGGTCGAGGATGATGAGGGAGGGCGTGTACTGCTGCGCGGCCATGAGGCCCTCGAGGCCGTCGCTGGCGCTGATGAACTCCAGCTCCTCGCTCTTGAGGTTGGCTTTGAGCAGCCGGTGCACGTCGGCGCTGTCGTCGATGATGAGCACCGTCGGGCGGGGCTCGTCCTGAGGGCGGGTTGGGTTGAGGCTGGGCAACGAAGGTCCTCGGGCGGGCGGGAGCGTCAGGCGGCGGCGCGGCCGCGGCCCTGGAGGGCGCGCTGGCAGAGCTCGACGAGCTCGTTGACCTCTGTAGCGATGGTCTCGAGCGGGGCGTTCTGGTCGACGGTGCGCTCGACGTCGGCCGCGGCCTGGCCGAGGGTGGGGAAGCCGTAGCCGGCGCAGGAGCCCTTCATCTGGTGGGCGATGCGGCGGAGGGTGTTGAGCTCGCGCTGACGCCACGCGCTGGTGACCGAATCGACGCGCTTGGGAAGCTCGGAGAGGAAGAGGTCGAGCAGCTCGGACATCTCGGGATCGTGGGCGAGCTGGCTCTGGATGGGCTTGGTGTGTGTGCTCATGTGGGTTCTCCCGCTCTGACATCGGCCGATGCGGGGCCTGAGGTGAGCGGGTGAGCGTTTTTCTCGGAATGTGGGGGCGGCGGGGGCGGTTGGGGCTGCCCAGAATGGCGCGGTTATCGGGCCGGCCTTCGGCTGCGATCAGGCGGGGGTGCCCCAGCCGCCGCCGCCGGGGGTTTCGAGGAACAGGCGGGATCCGGCGGGGAGGTCGTAGGAGCAGAAGTGCGGGACCTGGTGCGATTGGCCGTCGGGCCAGAAGATGACCTGGTGGCCGCGGCGGCCGCCGGTGCCGCCCTCGAGGCCGTAGGGACGCTCGTTGCGGTGCTGGGTGAGGAGCGAGAGTGAGACGGGCTCGAGGAAGGTGTACTCGCGGTTGACGCCGTCGCCGCCGTGGAACAGGCCGGCGCCGCCGGAGCCGCGTCGGATCTCGAAGCGTTCGAGGCGGACCGGGTAGCGGTGCTCGAGGAACTCTGGGTCGGTGATGCGGGTGTTGGTCATGTGGGTGTGCACGGCCGACTCGCCGTGCGTCGTGGCGGTGGCTCCCGCGCCGCCGCAGACCGTCTCGTAGTAGCCGAAGCGGTCGTTGCCGAAGACGACGTTGTTCATGGTCCCCTGGCTGCACGCGGCGAGGTTGAGGGCTTTGAGCAGTGTGTCGACGACGCGCTGGCTCGTTTCGACGTTGCCGGCGGAGACGGCGGGGCACCGCGCGGGGTCCTTGTCGAAGAGCGGGTTGAGCATCCCTTCGGGCACGCGGAGGTCGACGGCGCGGAGGAGGCCCTCGTTGAGGGGCAGCGGCTCGTCGACGAGGAGGCGGAGGACGTACATCACGGCGCTGCGGATGACGCCGAGGGGGGCGTTGAGGTTGAGCGCGTGGGTGGGGCTGGACCCGGTGAAGTCGATGATCGTCTTGTCTGCGTCGCGTCGGATGGTGACGTTGATGACGGAGCCATCGTCGAGGTACTCGGTCGCGGCGAGCTCACGCGTGACGACGCGCTCGAGTGCGGCGCGAACGATGGACTCGCTTCGGGAGCGGAGGGTGTGCATCACGCGCGGGAGGGCAGGGCCGAACTCGGCGGCGAGGGCGAGGAGGCAGTGCTGGCCGCGGGTGCAGGCGGCGAGCTGGGCGCGGACGTCGGCGAGGTTCTCTTCGACGGCGCGGGTCGGGTGCGGGGCTTCGAGCAGGACGCGGCGGAACTCGTCGAGGCGGGGCTCGCCGTGGTGAATGAGGTGCATGGGGGGGATGACGACGCCCTCCTCGGCGAGGGTGCGGGCGCCCGGGGGCATGGAACCGGGGCGGATGCCGCCGATCTCGGCGTGGTGGGCGCGGGTGGCGACGAATGCGATGAGCGTCCCGTCGTGGTAGACGGGGGCGATGACGGTGACGTCGGGCAGGTGTGAGCCGCCGAAGGCGGGGTGGTTGGTGACGACGACGTCGCCAGGGTGCATCGGCAGTGTGTGCTTCACAAGGCGAACGCAGAGGCCGAGAGCGCCGAGGTGGACGGGGATGTGCGGGGCGTTGACGACGAGCTCGCCGTCGGGGTCGAGCACGGCGCAGGAGAAGTCGAGGCGGTCCTTGACGTTGGTGGAGAGGGCGGTGCGGCGGAGCATCTCGCCCATGTCGGTGGCGATGGCGGTGAGGCGGGCGGCGAGGATGTCGTGCTCGGCGGCGTGGGCGGGGGCGTGAGCTGAGGGCGCGGGGTCATCGCGGCGGAGGATCAGGGCGTGCGCGGCATCGACGGTCGCGGTCCAACCGTGCTCGACGATGGTGGTGGCGTGGGCTTCGCTGATGATGGCGGGGCCGTGGATGCTGTCGCCGGGGCGGAGGGACTCGCGCGGGTGGGAGGGCCAGGTGCTGGGGGTGGTGCTCGTTGAGTGTGGGGCGTAGATCGGCGCGGTAGGGATGTCGAAGGGCTCTTCCATAGCGCGGGCGACGACGCGGATGGATTCGACCTCGAGGACGCGGGCGACGGGGGCGTAGCCGTAGGTCTGGCGGAAGAGGCGGGCGAAGCCGGTGCGGACCTGGTGCTCCAGGTCGGTGGTGTCATCGACCTCGACGGCGATCGTGTTCTCCTGGCCGGCGAGACGGGCGGCGATGATGCGGCGGGTGATGGTTGCTTTTGAGTAGCCGTCGTTCTCGAGCTGTGCCGCTGCGTGCGCGGAGAGTTCGGCGAGGATGTCCGCGAGCGGAGCGGTGGTGAGGCTGGCGAGCACCTGGCGGGTGGCGAAGCGTTCGATTCCCGCCGCGGCGAGGCCGCGGGCGGAGAGGAGGCCGACATCCTGTGAAACGATGACGGTGTCGACGCCCAGGAGCGCGGCGACGCCGCAGGCGTGCTGGCCGCCCGCGCCGCCGAAGGCGAGGATGGCGTAGTCGCGCGGGTCGTAGCCCTGGCGGACGGAGACGGTGCGCATGGCGGCGGCCATCTGTTCGTTGGCGACGGCGAGCAGGGCGTCAAGCATCTGCTGTTCTGACAAGTCGCGGCCCGCGGCGGTGACCTGCGCGAGGAGCGCGGCCGCGGCGCGTTGAGATGCGGCGCAGTCGAGGGGCAGCGGCACGCGGGAGGGGTCGAGGCGGCCGAGGAGCAGGTTGACGTCGGTCATCGTGAGCGGGCCGCCGGCGCCGTAGCAGGCGGGGCCGGGGCTCGCGCCCGCGCTCTGCGGGCCGACGCGGAAGAGGGTGGATGCGGCGTCGAACCAGCAGACCGAGCCACCACCCGCGGCGACGCTCTCGACGGCGACGGCAGGGGCCATGACGGTGCCGGGGCCGACGCGGTGCTCGAAGACGTAATCGAGTTCGTTGTCGATGCGGGCGACGTCGGTGCTGGTGCCGCCCATGTCGAAGGCGAGCACGCGGGTGAAGCCGGAGCGCCTGGCGGCGTCGAGGGCCCCCACTACTCCGCCGGCGGGGCCGCTGAGGAGGCTGTCCTTGGGATGGAAGGCATCGGGCGTGACGAGGCCACCGGCGCTGGTCATGAGGAGGAGGCGGGGAGTGTTCGGCGCGGGCGAGGTGGTTGTGGCGGTGGGGTTGGAGTTCGGTGCGCCCAGGCCGTGGGCGACCTCGGCGACGAAGGAGTCGACGACGGGCGCGAGGTAGGCGTTGACGAGCGTGGTGCGGGCGCGGTCGAGGTAGCCGATGCGGCCGGCTATCTCGGAGGAGAGCGAGATGTGGCGGAAGCCGGCGTCCCGGAGGACCTGCGCGGCCAACTGCTCGTGGGCGGGGTTGCGCCAGGCGTGCATGAGGGCGACGGCGGCGCAGGTAATGCCCCGGGACACAAGGGCGTGGGCGTGCACGCGGAGGGACTCGATGTCGAGGGGTTGAAGCTCGCGGCCGTGGGCGTCGAGTCGGCCGCTGACCTCGATGGTGTCGCAGTCGATGCCGCGGGGCTTGCGCGGGGCGAGCGCGAAGAGGTCGGGACGCTGCTGGGTGCCGATGGTGAGCAGGTCGGCGAAGCCGGCGGTGAGGAAGAGGGCGGCGGGGCCGGCGCGGCGTTCAAGGAGGGCGTTGGTGCCGCGGGTGGTCGCAAGGCGGAGTTCGAGGGGCGGGAAGGGGTGGTTGAGGGGGGTGGAGGTGGCGAGACGTGCGGCGAGTAGTGGCGCGGGCTCGCCGCTGGAGAGCTCGCAGAGGGAGCCGGGGTTGACGATCACTTCGAGGCCGAGGGTGAGTTCGAGCGTCGAATCGTCAAGTAGGTGCGACTTGGTGATGAGGGCCTCGCCCTGATCGTGCACGCGGAGCGTGAAGCCGGCGAAGGACGGGAGTGCGGCCAGCCCGCGGCCTGTGATGCGCATGAGCGGCCCGCGGGATTCGAGCACGGCGGCGCGCAGGCAGCTGCTGCTGAGCACCTTGGCGCGGCGGACCTCGCCGGTGGGCGAGAGTGCGATGCAGTCGGTGAAGGTGCCGCCGGTGTCGACGCAGACGCGCCAGGGGCGGGGCATCGTGGGCGAGGGGTCAGCCATGGTCGGTCAGGGCCTGGCCCTTGGTCTCGTGGCAGACGCGGCAGAGGACGAGCACGACGCCCAGGGCGGGAAAGACCGCCACCCAGCTGACGCAGGTGAGCAGGAACTCGAGCTGCTCGCCGGGCGTGTCGAACTTGCGGGTGGTGAGAGCACCGATGAGGAACGGCCCGCCCGCGGCGATGAAGCGGCCGGTGTTGTAGCAGAAGCCTGCGCCGGTGCCGCGGAGGCGGGTGGGGAAGAGCTCGGGGAGGTAGAAGGTGAAGGCGCCGAAGACACCGAACACGCCGATGCCCACGGGCAGCATCATCCACATGCGGGTCTTGGCCTCCCAGTCGCCGCCGAAGCCGAGCCAGATGGCGGCGGCGGAGAAGGCGAAGTAGAGCGCAAACATCCAGCGGCGGCCCAGCGTGAGGGCGATGGGCATGGTGAGGATAGTGCCGATGAGGCCGCCCAGGCTGTATGCGGCGGTGCCGATGAAGACGAGCTGCGACTTGTCCGCGGGCGCGGTCCCCAGGCGGTTGCCGATGAGGGGGATGAAGGCAAAGCAGGACCACCAGCCCAGCAGGGCGATGATGGTCATGGCGAGCCCGCCGATGGTGCGCGACCGCATCGCGGGGCTGAAGAGCTCGCTCACCCGCCCGGCGGATTCGTCGGGCTTCCACATCTCGGGCTCCTTGACCTTGATGCGGATGACGAGGGCGACGAGGGCGGGGACGAGGCCGGTGAGGAACACCGCGCGCCAGCCCCAGCTGGCGTCGCCGAAGCCGAGGGACTCGGACACGGCGGCGAAGTCGATCTGGTGGAGGAAGACGTCGGACACCAGCGTGGCCAGCAGGATGCCAAAGGGTGACGCGGTGTAGAGGAGCATGCCCGCCCACACGCGCTTGTTCTCGGGGACCGTCTCGGCGACGAGCGAGGCTCCCGCGGCCCACTCGCCGCCGATGCCCAGGCTGGCGATGACGCGGAAGAACATCAGCATCCAGATGTTGTTGGCGAAGGCGCAGCCGGCGGTGGCAAGGGAGTAGAGCAGCATCGTGACCAGAAGGGCGCGGGTGCGGCCGATCCGGTCGGCGATCTTGCCGAAGAGGATGCCGCCCACGCCCCAGCCGATCAGCAGCACGCTGGTGAGCGTGCCGGTCCAGAAGCTGATCTGGCCCTGGTAGCCGGGTGTGTCCTTGGTGATCCCCAGGAGGTCGGGGACGCAGGCGGGGGCGACGTAGTTGAAGAGCAGCCCGTCGAAGACGTCGAAGCCCCAGCCCAGCCACGCGGCGGCGACGACGAGCCACTGGTAGCCGGTGAGGCCCCAGTACGTGGGTGCGGCGGCGCGCGGCCCGGGAGGGGCGGGCATCGTGGCGGTCTGTCCCATGCGCGGCATGCTAACCGATCTGCGTGTATTTGCGGGCGCTTGAAGGCATAGAACGCGAAGGTCGCGAAGGGGAGGGAGCGGGGTGATCAGAGCTTGCGGAGGCGGCGGATCTCGGGCCACATCCAGGCGATGCCAAGGACAACCAGGATCGTGCCGATGCCGCCGCTGACGACGCTGAACATGGCGCCGAAAACCTTGGAGCCCGCGATCGTTCCCGCGGCGTGGGCGACGGACCCGGACTCGAACTCGCCGAGTTGATTGCTGCTCTCGATGAACACGCTGTTGACGGCGGAGACACGCCCGCGGACGTGGTCGGGGGTGCGGGTCTGCACGAGGACGTGGCGGATGACGACGCTGATGGCGTCGAGGCCGCCCGAGAGGAAGAGCGCGGCGAGCGATACCCACACGTTTCGGGAGAGGCCGAAGACGATCATGCAGATGCCGAAGCCCGCGACCGACCAGAGCAGGGCGGGTCCGGCGCGCCGGAAGGGCGGGCGGTGCACGAGGGCGAGGGACATGACCAGTGCGCCGACGAACTGGCTGGAGCGGAGGGCGCCGAGCCAGCGGCCCTCAGAGTCCGGGTCGACATCGAGGATGAGCTCGACGTAGACCGGGAGCATGGCCGTCGCGCCGCCCAGCAGCACGGCGAACAGGTCGAGCGAGAGGGCCGCGAGGATGGTCTTCTCGCGTCGGACGTGGGACATGCCCGCGATCATGGCGCGGAAGCTGAAGGAAGCGGGGCCGGGCTTGCGCTCGGGCGCGGGCACGTGCATGCCCGCCGCGGAGAGCGCGAACAGCCCGCAGCCAAGGGCGGTGGCGAGGTAGACGGGCCAGGCCTGGGGCTTGCCGCCGGAAAGAGTGGGCCAGTCGATCATGAAGCCGGCGAGGAGCGGGCCGATGATCGCGGCGACCTGAAAGACACCGCTGTTCCAGGTCACGGCGTTGGGGAAGGCGTCGCCGCGGGCGATCTGGGGGAGCACGCTGCTGCGGGCGGGGCCGTTGAAGGATCGGGCAGCGCCGCTGACGAAGAGCAGCAGGTAGAAGACCCAAATGGGTGCGTGCCAGTAGGAGGCCGCGGCGGTGGCGCCGGCGGCGAGGGCGAAGCAGAGCTGGGTGATGACGAGGATGTTGCGGCGGTTGAAGAGGTCAGCGGCGTGACCGGCGGGGAGGGCGAGGCAGAGCACGGGGACCGCGCGGGCCAGGCCGGCGTAGGCGAGGGCCATGGGGCTCTGGGTGCGGTCGTAGATCTCCCAGGAGATGGCCGTGCCCATCATCTGGAGGCCGATGGAGGATGGGGCGAAGCCGAGGGCGAAGCGGCGGTAGTCGGCGGAGCGGAGGGCGAGGTAGGGATCGTGAGGGCGATCGATGGAGTCGGGTGGGTTGGGGCGGGTGTGCGCGGCGTCGTCGATGGGCTGTCCCGGCGCGAGCGGCTCTGAGGCATTGGGTTCGGAAGAGCTCGGCGTCGGCGACACTCGGACAACACCCCAGCCGACCTGCTACCCCAGTGGAGGTCGGGACGGACTGTAGCGATGCGCTGGGGGTGGGTGTCCGTCAGGAATCGAACGCGAAGGTCGCGAAGGGGAGCGAAGGCGCGAAGGGGGGAGCGGAGCGGAGGAGAAGTGGAGTAGAGGGGTAGAGAAGTAGAGGCGAGGAGGGGCGGGAGGCGGCCTTTTCGGTCGGGGAAGGCCAGCGAAGTCCCTAGAGTGGGGGCTTATGTTCGACTTTGACCTTGCACGCGCTTTTCTGACGCGGCACCCGGCGGATCGCGTGTTCGTGACCGTGAGCGGTGCGCACCTGTATGGGTTCCACTCGCCGGACTCGGACTATGACCTCCGCGGATGTCATGTCACGCCAGTGCGCGAGTTCGTGAGCATGGACCCGCCGAGCGAGACGCTGGAGGTGATGGACAAGAGCGGGTTCCCGGAGATGGACGTCGTGACCCACGACGTGCTCAAGTTCTTCAGGCTGATGCTCAAGCGCAACGGCTACGTGCTGGAGCAGGTGTTCTCGCCGCTGGTGGTGCACGACTGCGGGGTGCTGGAAGAACTCAGGCACCTGGCGCGGGGGTGCATGACGCGGCACCACCGGTACCACTACCGCGGGTTTGCCGAGAATCAGTGGGAGCTGGTGGTGAGGTCGCCGCGGCCGACGGTGAAGGGCCTGCTGTACACCTACCGCGTGCTGCTGGCGGGCATACACCTGCTGGAGACGGGGATGGTGGAGAGCAATCTGAGGGTGCTCAACGAACGGGCGCGGCTCGCGTACATCGATGACCTCATCGCGCGAAAGGTAAGCGGGAACGAGAAGGATGCGCTGCGGCCGGGAGAGCTGGAACGGCACGAGCTTGAGTTCGTGCGGCTGAGGGATGAGCTGAATGCGGCGAGCGAGCGGTCCTCACTGCCGGAAGAGCCGACGCGCGAGGCGGTGCTGGGGCTGGATGATCTAGCGGTGCGGCTGCGGTTGGAGCGGTAAAGAGAAGAGGCCCGCGCGGGGGCGCGGGCCTCTCGTGACGTGGTGAGTTGCACAGCCGCGAAGCGCGGCTGTATCCCTCCCTCACGGTCGGGGTTCCTCCATCAGCAGGGGTTGCCGCCCAGGACGCGGAAGAAGGCTTCGATGTCCTGGTCGGTGCCGGCGTCGCCGTCGGCGTTGAAGTCCGAGCCCAGGTGCCAGCAGGTGGGGCAGCAGGTGCCGCCGATGCAGGCGAAGAAGGCCTCGATGTCCTGGTCGGTGCCGGTGTCGCCGTCGCCGTTGTAGTCGGCGGTGCCGCACATGGACGTCTCGCAGATGCTGGCGGTGACGCTCTCGAAGGTGGTCAAGGACCAGGATTCGAGCGTGCCGCCGTCGACGTTCGCGTGGTCGGTGATCGTGAGCGTCCAGGGGCCGTTGGCGTCCAGACCGGCGAAGGTGGAGAGCGGGTTGGCGGGGTTGAAGGTGCCGCTGGTGGGCGTGCCGCAGACGAGCGTGGCGGCGCCGTCGACGAACGTGACGCTCATGTTCTCGTTGGTGCCGCAGAGCTGCGAAAAGACGCGGACCGTCGCGCCGGTAGTGTCGTTGCGGAGGTCGATCGTGAGGTCGCCGATGTAGGTGTGGGTGAGGCGGATTGTGAGGCTGAGGTTGCCGATGACGGTGGGACCCGACATCGTCTGAGTATCGGTGGTGACGGTGCCGGCGTTGGGGCCGATGGGCAGGCCGGAGGCGAAGGGGCCGTTGTTGCTGGCGCCGTTGAAGATCGGCGAGCAGTCGGTGCCGTCCCCGCGGTAGGTGCCGCTGAGGTTGGAGCAGCCCGCGGGCGTGGTGACCTGGCACGTGGTGCCGGTGCAGCAGGCGCCGAAGGTCGGGCGGGTGTTGAACTCAATCACGGCGTGCAGCGGCGGATTGAGCCCGACGTTGCAGCAGGACGGCTGGTCGTTCCACTCGCCCAGGGCGGGCGTGATCATCTCGACGTAGTCCTCGCCGTTCACGGCGTCGCGCCCGAGGTGGTTATCGGGCTGGGCGGTGCTGAGCTGCCAGTTGGTGTATGTGACGGGCTCGCCGTTCATCCACTCGTAGGTGCCCTCGGCGTTCTCGTCGGTGAGGCCGATCCACAGACGGCGCGGGACGCCGTTGTAGTTGGCCATGTTGGCGCGGACCCACTCGTTCTCGTCGGCGTCGTTGATGGTGACGATGGAGCCGCCCAGGGCCGCGGCCTTGGCGCGGGCGTCGGGCATGAGGGACGCGTCGAGGAGGATGTACCAGTGGTTGTTGGCGGGGTTCTCGACCGGGGGGCTGATCGTATTCTGGGCGGCGGCGTGCCCGCCCGCGAACAAAGCGAAACCAGCCGACACGCACAACACCAGCGCTCGCGAGCGGACCATGCGGACTCTCCCGGGATGACGGACACACGCTGACAGCCGCCCCGCGCACATGCGCGTGGTCTGGCCGAATGACAGCGACCCCTACGAGCCCCATTCCCGCAGTGTGAAGATGCACTTATTGGGCGTGGCAGTCAAAGGAAATCTGGGGATTTTGTGGGAGGGTGACAGGACGCACGCCCGCGGGGCGCGGGCGTGTCGCTCCCTGACGGTCGCGGTTCTTACCCGATCACCTTGCGACGCTGCTTGACATAGTCCCAGACGACGTAGCGGTCGAGGTCGCGTCCGCCGGTGAAGAAGACGCGTCCACGGGTGGCCTCGGCCATTCTTTGCGCGAAGGCGACGTCCTCGCTGGTCTGGCTCCAGTTCGGCAGCAGGAAGATGTTGATGGTGATCCCATCGCGCGAGCAGAGCATCGCCTCGCGCATGGTGGCCTCCTCGGTGCGCGGGTCGGGCGGGTAGAGCATGTACAGCTCGGGGCCGTCGAAGTGGGCGGTGGGAAGGCCGTCGGTGATGAGAATGACCTGCCGGTTGGGCGTGTCCTGCACGCTGAGCACCTGGCGGGACACGGCGAGTGCATGCTGGATATTCGTGAAGTGCTGCGGGACGCGAAGCTCGGAGACATCGGGGTTGCTCATGTCGGCCTTGAGCCGCACGACGGGGGAGTGCACCGAGACGGGCTTGGGCATGAGGGCGGGGAGCTCGGAGATCTGGCGGCGCTTGGCGAAGGTGAACATTTCGACGAAGCCGAGGAAGTCGCCGGGATACTCGGCGCGGATGAGACCGTCGAGGGCAAGGGCCATGCGCTTCACGTTGATGTACTGGCCGTCGTATCGCATGGAGCCGGACATGTCCATCAGCACCATGGTCGCGCACTTGGGGTTGTTGCGCGTGCGGTGGATGGTGATGTCGTCCATGGAGAGGTGGAGGCGCTGTGACTGCGATCCGGGCTGGGCCGGCGGCTTGGCTCTCTCGCGGGCGACGCCGTTGATCACGGTCTGCACGATGTCCATGTGCGCCACCGAATCTCCGAACTCGTACTCCTTGGTGCGCTCGATCTCTACGGCCCCCTCCCCCACCACCGGGCCGGTGTGGCGGCCGGAACGCGAGGCCGTGAGCTCGCTGAAGATCTCCTGCAGGAGCTTGCGCTGAAAGACACGGAACGCCTGCGGCGTCAGCCGGTAGCCCTCGCGGGTGAACTCAAGACCCTGGGCGCGGGCCTGCTCGCGGAGGTAGTCCTCGATCTGCTCCTGGAGCTTGTTGAGGTCCTCGAGGGCGCTGTCGTCGGCGAACTCGCTGAGCTCGTCCATGTCGATGATGGCGAGCTGCGCGGTCTTGCTGGCCTCCTTGAGCTGCTCGAGGAGCTTGTCGATGGTCTCGAGCTCGTCCTTGATCTCGAGGGCCTGGGGCACGGTCATGGGGGTGCGGCCGGTGAACTCGTACTTGGCCGCGAGCTCGTCGACCTGGTACTTCTCGCCCAGGCGGTGCATGAGCGACATGAGCTGCCTGGCGAAGTCGCTGGTGTCGTCCTTCTGGCGGAAGTAGAGCCGCTCGAGGTCGGCGAGCTGCTCATCGCGGATCATGCGGGTGAGGGCGTCGCGCAGGTTGGGCGGCGGGTTGGCCGTGCTCGCGGCATCCTCGAAGGCTTTGGCCACGGACTGCTGAACCTGCTCGGTCTCGTAGGTCTCAAGGATCTTCCGCTTGCGCTCCGCCAACATGGCCATGAGCTGGTCGAGGCTGGGGCCCAGGCGTGGGAACATCGAAGGGTCAAGGTGGATGGCGCGGGCGAGCTCCTCCTCCGTGAGGTGGCGCATGGAGCCGAAGGCGAGCATGTGCTCGAAGGCCGCGGAAGTGAGGTCGGGCGGTGGGGCGGTTGGCGAGGGGAAGTTCTTGGGGTCGAAGGCGAGGTAGGTGTGGATGAGGCCGCCAAGGCCGGCAGCTTGAGGTTGGTTGTCGCCGCTCCTCACACGAACCTCCTTCACCCACTTGGTTCGTTTCGCAGCCCTCGAACCGATGCGAGTTCTAAGAGATTGCTTCACGCATCCATCGCGTGAGCTGGTCCTTTGACATCTCGCTCGAAGCGACGGCCACGGTGACCTCCTCCATCACGTGCTGGTCGGGGTACTTCGTCACTCCGTTCAGGTCCAGGAAGATGACGGCGGAGAATGATCCTGCCCGCTTGTTGCCGTCCACAAAGGGATGATTCATCACAATGTGAAACAGGTAAGCCGCAGCCATCGCGGCGAGGTCCGGGTGCAGGTACTCGTCACCGAAGGTTTGGCGGGCCTGCATCACCGCGGCTTCGAGCAGTCCGAGATCGCGAACACCACGACCGCCACCTTCGCTCTCGATGGTGTCCTGCTGGATCTGCAGCACGTCGGCGACGCTCAGGAACAAGACGGGGCGATCCATGGCTTACTTCGCGAGGTTCTTGAGCATCTCGCCGTACATCGGACGGAGCTTCTTGATCGACGCGGCAATCCGCTCCGGACCGGCGCCCACATTGCTGGGAGTAATCGTGAGGCCACCACCTTGGACTGTGACATTGAACTCGGATTCGGGGCTTACGCCCATGACATCGAGCATGCCCTTATCGATGATCAGGGCGTAGCTGTTCCCGTACTTCTGGAGTCGCTTGAACACGCCCGTGCCAGTTGATGTAGGGCCGTCCGTCTTCATGGTTGTACATTGTACAATCGACCATCGACTCCCGCCACTTTGAGCATCGGGTTCACCCCGGCCCCATAAAACCCCTTACCCGGGTCTACCAACAATGCGGCATGCTGATTCTGACCCGATCGCGGCCATGGTGGCTCCTCGTTCTTGTAGCCGTGCTGCCGGTGCTGACGCCTTGCTCCGCAAAGGCCCAGGTCACCTACCCCCCTCGACCAGCGGAGGGGCAGTTCGTCAGCGATCTGGCTGAGCTCATAAAGCCGGAGGATGAGGCCGCGGTCACTAAGAGCGCGGATGCATTCCTCAAGAGCAAGGGCATCCCGGTCATCGTGGTGACGATCAACTCGCTGGCGGACTACGGGGCCGCGCGGTGGCCGATCGAGCGGTACGCGATGAACCTGTTCGGCGAGTGGGGCGTGGGGACCACGGACCGCAACACGGGCGTGCTGCTGCTGGTGAGCAAGGGTGACCGCAAGGTGCGGATCGAGATGGGTGGGGCGTTCACGCATGAGCGGGACGTCGCGGCCGCGCAGATCATCAACGGCGTGATCGTGCCACGGTTCAAGAAGGGGGACTTCTCGGGCGGCATCCGCGATGGCGTGGAGGCGATCACGAAGAACATCGACAACCCGACGAAGGCGTTCACGCCGGGCGGTGTGGGCGGGACTTCGCAGGCGGCGGGGGGTTCGGGACCGGTGGCGGCGCCGCCGGTGAAGCCGACGGGCACGCTGCTGGGCGGGCGCGGGCTGTTCTCATCGCTCGGGTGCTTCATCATCCCGGTCGGGCTGATCGTGCTGTTCATGATCATCAAGGCGTTTACGCGGCGCTCTGCGGGTGGTGTCCCGTACGGCGGCGGCAGCGCCGGGTACGGACCGGGCTATGGGCCCGCGGGCTGGGGCGGCGGCTGGGGCTCGCGTCCGAGCTCGGGCATGGGGGGAATGCTGGGCGGCCTGCTGCTGGGCGGGCTGCTTGGGAACGCGTGGGGCTCGCGCGGCTCAGGCGGCGGGATGTTCGGCGGGGGCGATAGTTCGGGCGGCGGGTTCGGAGGCGGGGGCGGCGGGTTCGGTGGGTTCGGCGGCGGGGGCGGCGGCGGCTCATTCGGCGGCGGTTTCTCTGGAGGGGGCGGGGCCACGGGCTCCTGGTGATCAACTATGAAGACTGCTTCCCAAGTCATCACGCAGAAGGACCGCGACGAGCTGCACTCAGCCATCGCCGCGGCCGAGCGCGGCACTTCGGCCGAGATCGTGGTCGTTGTTGCTACGCGCTCGGGGCGGTACGACCGCGCGGAGGACCTGTTCGGGCTGCTGCTGGCCCTGGCCAGCGTGGCGATCGCGTGGGTGCTGTACCAGCAGTTCCACGAGACCGAATGGACGCAGGGCCAGGAGCTGGCGCTGGGGCTGATCCCGGTGCTGGTGCTGTTCGCGGTGTGGTGGATGGTGGGCGCGGCATTGGCGACGCGGTTCCCGGCGTTGGCGCGACCGTTCGTGCCGCGGCTTCAGTTTGAGGCCGAGGTTCGGCGGCGCGGTTTCGAGGCGTTCCATCTCTTCCGCGTGGGGCACACCAAGGGCCGCAGCGGTGTGCTGATCTTCGTGTCGCTGCTGGAGCACATGGCGTGGGTGGACGGGGATCAGCAGGTGAACGCGGTGCTGCCGCAGGAGACGTGGGAGAACGCGTGCAAGGCCGTCACGGCGGGTTCGCGGCGTGGGGAGCTGGCGGTGGGGCTGAAGGAGGCCGTGGGGCTGGTGGGTGGGGCGCTGGCGCAGAAGTTCCCGCGGGCGGCGGATGACCGCGATGAACTGCCCAATGTGGTGCACCTGCTGGATTGAAATCGCCTCAAGGCAGAACACTGAGAGGAACTGAGGCGAAACGGAGAAGGGGTGGTGAAGAGCACGCGGGGCGCGCGCTCTATCACCCCTGCTACTTCTTCTCGCTCAGCTCCGCGTAGAGCTGGATCATCGTCATGCTCTGGCGGTCCTCGTTGGCGTAGCCGTGGAACGGCAGCTTCATCGTCACGATGTCCTTGCGTTGGCGACCGGCCTTGATGGCCTTGGCGACGGCATCGCGGCACTTTTCGAAGTAGGTGATCTGGTCGGCGATCCCCTCGGGGCCGCAGAGGTCGCCGTGCCCGGGGACGACGCGGGTCTTCTTGTCGCAGAGTGCCTGGGCTTGTTTGAGCGCGCTGATCCAGCCCTCGATGGTGCCGCCGCCGTTCTGGTCCACGTAGGGGAAGACCTTGCGGAAGACGAGATCGCCGACGATGAGCACGTTGGAGTTGGGGAGGTGGAGGACGAGGTCGTTGTCGGTGTGGCCGGGGCCGAAGTGGCGGAGTGATATCTTCGCGCCGCCGGGCGTGGCGATCTCGTGGGTGTCCTTCACGGCCTCCGTGGGCGTGAAGTTCTTCGCCTCGAGCTTCGTCACGTTGTGGTAGAGCTCGGTCCAGTCCTCGCGGGCCCTCTTGAGGCCCTCGCTCTCACCCTTGGGGAAGTTGCCCACCGCCTCCTTGATCTGCGAGATGTAGCGGGCGACGTTCCCCTCGATGCGCGGCAGGCACTTCTCGTGCGCCAGGACGTCGCAGTCGCCGGTGAACGCATGGTTACCGCCGGTATGGTCGGCGTGGTGGTGCGTGTTGATGACCACGAGCTTCGGGGCACCCGGCGACGCCTCGCGCCGGAGCGTCTTGCCCCAGGGGGAGTTCTTGGTGTCGATGAGGTAGGCGACCTCCTTCCCGTCGATGAGCGTGACGTTGCCGCCCTGGCCGAAGGCGACCTTGATGGAGGCGAGGTCGGGGGCGATGGGCTTCCACTCAAAGAGCGTGACGGCCCTGCCTCCCCCGCTGCTGCCGACGTCCTTGCGGGGCTGGGCGAGGAGGTCGCGGCTCATGAGGGCTCCGAGCGCGGCGGCGCTGCTGGCGGTGACGAACTCGCGGCGATTCAGCAAGGGTTGCTCCAGATACCGGATGCGGTGCGGCGCTCCTGCAGTGCTACTTCTTGAGCTCGTCGTACACGCCGCCGAGGACGAGGCCACGCGCGACCTCAAGGCGGTAGGGCGCGTACTGCGGGAGCGTCGTGTTGATGACGTCCTCGCGTGCCTTGCCCTCGTCAATCGCCTTCTTCACGGCCTCGCGCACGTCCTCGAAGTACTTGATCTGCTTCTTGACGGTCTCGAGGTTGCCGATGTCGCCGTGCCCCGGGACGACGACGGTCTTCTCGTCGCAGAGGTGGACGATGCGCTCGAGGGACTTGATCCAGCCCTCGCTGGTGGCGCCGGCGTCCTTGTCGTAGTAGGGGTGCAGGTTGTTGAAGACGAGGTCGCCCGCGACGAGCACGTTGTCGTCGGGGAAGAAGAAGAACACGTCGTTGTCGGTGTGGCCGGCGCCGACGTGGTGGACCTCGACCTTCTTCCCGGCGACGCTCTTGACCTCCTCCATCTTGATGGGCTTGGGGGTCCAGGCGTCCTCCTTCAGCTCGGCGAGGGAGTTCTGGAATGCTTTGGCATCTTCGGCCGCCTGCTTGGCGCCGGCGACCTCGGCCTCTTCGAGGGCCTTGATCTGCTGGCGGAGCTGCGCGGTGAAGGAGCCCTTCATGGCGGCGATGCGCTCGCAGGCCTTAGGGTGAGCGGAGAGGGCCGCGTCCTTGCTGAAGACGCCGTTGCCGCCGGAGTGGTCGAAGTGGTGGTGGGTGTTGAAGACCTGCACGACGGCCGCGGTTTTCGTGAGCAACTCGCGCCGGAGGGCGGGGGCGATCACGGCCTGCTTGGTATCGATGAGGGCCGAGGCGTCCTTGGTCGCCACCAGCGTTGAGTTGCCGCCCAGCAGCGCGAAGTTCTCGCCGGTGGTGCCGATAGCGACGTGGAAGCCCGGGCGGACTTCAACCCAGCGGTTGAAGGTCTCGGCCGAGGCGGCGGGCTTGGGGGCTGTCTTCGTGCCCTCCTGCGCCCAGAGGCGGAGGTTGAGGCCGGCCGCGCCGACCAGGGCCGCCGCGCCGACCACGAACTCACGCCGCGAAACGCTCATGCTCATGGATGACTCCTGACGAGGTGCTCCCAGCAGAGCCCATTATGGCCCGCAATCCCCCACTTCCGCTACCTATCGGTCCGACATGGGGGCCGAGGGCCCGGGCGGCAGGTCGCGAGCGCCCCCGCCTATACTTGGCCCCATTCAAAACCCGGCCCCGCGGTCCACCCGGCGGCCCCTGTTTCAAGGAATCTCAAGGATGAAGGCGACTGACCTCCGCCCCGGACTGGGCTGCAAGATCGACGGCAAGCTCTATGTGATCACGAACTTCGAGCATCGCACTCCGGGCAACCTCCGCGCGTTTATCCAGATCAAGATCAAGGACGTGGTCGCGGGCCGCACGATCGAGCGGCGCCTGGGCTCCTCGGACGAAGTGGATGTGGTGGACCTGGACCGCCGCCCGATGGAGTACCTGTACTCGGACAACAGCGGCGCCACGTTCATGGACCCCGAGACCTTCGACCAGGTGATCATCCCACCGGACGTGCTGGGTGATGCCCTGATGTTCCTGCGGCCCAACACGCAGGCGACGGTGCTGTTCTACGGCGAGAATGCCGTGACTCTCGAACTGCCGCCCAGCGTCGAACTGACGGTGAAGGACTGCCCGCCGGAAGTGAAGGGCGCCACGGTGACCAACCAGACCAAGGACGCGACGATGGAGACCGGGCTTGTGATCCGCGTCCCCGCGTTCATCAAGCAGGGCGAGACCCTGAAGATCTCGACGCAGGACCGGAGCTACCAGAGCCGGGCCTGAGACGGCGGAAGGCGGAAACCGGAAAGCGGAAGTGTGAAGGCCTGGCGCGGGTGCGTCGTGCCTTTTTCGTGGACTCGTTACGCCCGCGTGCCGCACTCGGGGCAGGTTGCACCCGAGGCGAGCCCGCGCAGGTCATACCCACACTTTTTGCATAGGCCCATGCTGGCTCGCCGATCACGGGTGGTCACGCGATGTTGGATGACCAGCATCGCCACCGCTCCGGCCACCGCGATCAGCCCAGTGGTCCACTGCGCGGCCGTCATCTCCTCGTCGAACAGCAGCATCGACGAGATCGCCACGGTGATTGGTTGGAGCTGAATCACCCCCGCGGCCACCACCAGGCCGATACGGGCGATGGCGTAGAAGTAGAAGGTATGGCCGAGGCCGATGCCGATCAGGCTGCTGGCGACGAGCAGCCCGAAAGTGAAGGGCGTTAGGTGCGTGACGGCCTCGACGCCGTGCCCGCGGGCGAAAAGGAGCATGCAGGCGACCAGGGCCGCGGCGGTGTACTGGCTGACGGCGGCGAAGGCGAGGATCGGGTTCATGCCGACCATGTGCTTGCGCACGCCCAGGGCGTAAAGGGCGTACATGAGCCCCGCGCCGATGCTGAGGGCGATGCCGATGGGGAACGCGTGCGGGACATCAGCGAGCGGCGGGCCATCGGTGGGTGTGCCGCCTGGTGGTTTGAGCGCGATGGTCGCAAGCGTGGCGCCCAGGACGAGCAGGAGGGCCGCGACAAACGCGGGGCTGCGGAGCACGCGCCGCTCCGCGGGAAACATGAGCGCGGCGGAGAGCGCCAGGAACACGATCTGCAGCCGCATGCTGAAGATCATGAGTCCCGGCTGGATGAAGTAAGGCGCGAGGGCGAAGCACACCTGGGCGGCGGCGTTCCAGAAGCTAGGGACGAGCGCGGCCTTCCACAGCCCCGAGGGCGTCTTGCCGCGCCGGGCGGCGATCACCAGCGCCGGAGCCCAGATAAGGGCCGAGATGGCGTAGCGCCAGCCGTTGCTGGTCCAAGCATCGATGTCCTTGGCGAAGTAGTGCAGGAACAGCGGGATCGTCGTCCAGCCGATGAGCGAGAGGACCACGGCGGTAACGCCGGTCGCTGACAGGCCGTGCACGCCAGCGGGCGCGGGTGGGCTGGCGGGCGAGTTGGCGGGTGGCGGAGTCGCGGCCGGTGGACGTGTGGCGGTGGTCATGGTGGCCGCGGGATGCTGGCGGGCGCCGCCCGCTGGAACAGATGGAGAAGTGGAGCGGAGGAGACTCGAACTCCCAACCCCTAGCTTGCAAAGCTAGTGCTCTACCAATTGAGCTACCGCCCCGGCACGCGGGAAGGGTAGGGGCAAGGGGCGGGGAAGTCTCCAGCCGCGTGCGCGTCGGCTTTCCATGAGTGTGGATGAATCCGGCACGCCGGGGGTTCTCGTAGAATCGGGGCCGTTCCGCCACCTGTCCTCGGGAGTCGTTATGCCGATCCGGTCTGCTGCTGCTGTCCTTGTCTCTGCCGCGTTCCTGTCGTCGGGCGCGTTCGCCCAGCACACGCCGGGTGCGCCCGAGGGCGCCACCCCCACGACCGGCGCGAGCGGCCAGCCGCCCGCGGTCGCTCAGGCACGGCAGTTGCCGGGACCGGATGTGGCCGTGACGCTGTTCGGCACGCACGCGTTCGAGGCGGACTTCGAGGATGTGAACGGGAGCGTGAGCCTCTTCCGCACCGGCGCGGAAGTGGGCATCCGCCAGCCGCTGGACGAGCGCACACGCCTGAGCCTCTCAATCGGCGCCGAGTACTCGGGCTACGACTTCAGCAGCGACACGGCCCTGGCGGGGACGAGCGAGCCGTGGGACGACACCTACCAGCTCTCCGCGGCGGTCATCATCAGCCGCCAGGCGACCACGAGCTGGTCGTGGTTCTTCGGCGGCGGCGCGGACGCGAGCTTCGAGGATGACGCCAACCTCGGCAAGTCGTTCACAGGCGGGCTGGTGGCAGGTGCGAACTACAAGGTGAACGAGAACCTCACGTTGGGCGGCGGCTTCGCGGCACGCTCGCGCCTGGAGGACTCGGGGCTGTTTCTCCCGCTGGTGTCGATCGACTGGAAGATAAGTGAGCAGTGGACGCTGTCGAACAGCAACGAGCTGAACTCGACGGGCATCGCGCTGGCGTACCGGCCCAACGAGCAGCTGCAGATCTCGCTGCACGGGGCGTACCAGGGTCGGGCGTATCGGCTCGATGAGGACGGCCCGATCCCCGACGGCGTCGGGCGGGACTCGCGGATCCCGGTGTGGCTGCAGGTGCGGTACTCGTTCTCGCCGCGGATCAGCGTGACGGTGGCGGGCGGCTACATCGCGTGGCAGGAATACACCGTCGATGATAACAACGGGAACGAGCTGGACCAGCAGGGCGCGGATGGGACGCCGTTTGTGGGCGCGAGCCTGGTGTTCCTGTTCTGACCGCGAGCGTCCTCAGCGGGACTTGGGGGGCTCGGCCGGGCGGGTGAGCGCGGGCGGCGCCTCGCCGTAGGGCGGCGCATCGACCAGGCGCGCCCGCTGGAGGATGGGCGGGTCCTTTGGGCGGTTCTTGGGGTCCTGCCCCGGCTCGTCTGGCACAAGCGGCACGGCGGCCAATGCCATGATGGTCTCGCTGCCACGCACCGCGTGCCCGAAGGCGGTGTAACGGCCGTCAAGGGCCTTGGTGCCTTCGCGGGAGAGGCAGACGAAGACCTGCGAGCCGTTGGTGTTGGGCTCGTTCTCACGGGCCATGGAGATCACGCCGAAGTCGTGCGGCAGCGTGCTGGGCTCGAGGTCGATCGAGTACCCGGGGCCGCCGTCGCCGGTGCCGGTCGGGTCGCCGACCTGGATGACGAACGGCGCGCCGCTGGCCAGGCGCGGCACGATGCGGTGGAAGATCACGTCGGTGTAGAAGCCGCCCTCGACAAGGTGGCGGAAGTTGAACACCGTGTTTGGGGCAGCCTCCGGGTTGAGGCGGAACTCGATCTCGCCCAGCGTCGTCTCGATCACCACATGCTGGTCGACGTAGGCGCGGATGCCCGTGTACGTGCGGGTCTCGTAGCTCACCCACGCGATCTGGCCATCTCGGGGCTTGAAGCTGGGCGTAAGGGTCTTGGGGTCGATGAACCACGGACCCTTGGCCGACTCGCTGTAGACCATCGCGGCCGCGGGGTTCACCATGGGCTGGAGCACCACAGGCGGGCCCACCTTCTCAGTGCCGGCGACGAGCTGCGCGTACTGCACCTTGGGCGTGGTCGTGCCCCACATGATCGGGAAGAGCGCGCCAAGGTCGATTTTGCCCTGCTCGACGGGCGCGACGGCAATGGGCTCGGGGTTGCCGGGCGTGTAGAGGTCGATGTGCAGGTCGCCCCACGCCTTGCCCTCCGGTGCGGGCGGCAGCGAGACCTGCATCGGCACCGGGCGGTTGATCCCGTAGTAGAGGCGGTCAGGCTTGAGTTGCGCGTGTGTGGAAACCGCAACGGCTAGCGACAGCAACGCGGCGAGGACGCGGGTGGTCATGCGATCAGCTTAGACGGATGAGCCAAACCTTGGTTCGCTCAGGGGTTCTCGCCATTGCGCTCGGCATTGGCGGCGTCGTCGAACTTGTTCCACAGCTCGACCACGTACTCGAACTGGATGTCGGCCTCTTCCTTGGTCTCGGGCAGCTCCAGGCGAAGGTTGGAGCCCGGGTCGTTGTACCAGTGCACGGAGAGGTCGGCACGGAAGAAGTTGGCGCCGACCTTGTGGCTGTAGTCGGAACGGAGCTGCATGGAGTCAGAGATCAGGGAGGAGTAGGCGGGGTCGATCTTGTCGAGATTGCGGGTCGTCGGGCCGCCGGGCCCATGGCCGGCGGGGCCTTCGCCGCGGTAGTGGTAGTTGCTGAGGATCTCCCCGCCGGGGTTGTTCTTGAAGAGGCCGGTGTACTTGTTGAGCGGCTTCTCACCCTTATGGGAGGGGCAGTAAAAGACCTTGTGTGCGGCGGTGTATTCCAGCGAGTAGAGCACGCCCATGCCGTCCCAGCGCCCGTCGTCGGTCCGCAGCGTGTTCATGTTCTGCGGAGCCATCCCAGTCGAGGACTCGGGGAGGTAGATGCTGGGTGGGATGTAGCCCCGGTAGTCATTGGCGTAGGTCATCACGCCGACGCCGATCTGGCGGACGTTCGACTGGCAGGAGACACGCCGGGCGGACTCGTGCACGCTGCTGAGCTTGGGGAGGAGCATGCCGATGAGCACCGCGATGACCGCGATGGACACCAGGATGTCGATGAGGGAGAAGCCGGCGCGCACTGAAACACGGCGCTGACGCGACGCGTTGAGCTGGCGGGTCTTCATCAATGGAACCCCAAGCGAGCGTGGTCTTGTCCGGTCACGGACTCAGGTCCACCCCAGCAGGTTACTCTCGGCGGGAAGTTTCAGCAATAGTTTAATTCCTCATACAGGTCGGCTGAACACCCCAAAGGTGATCCCGAACGGGGGATTCGGGACCTGGTCGGATAACTTTTCGTGCCTAGGCCGGGTGGCTGGTGTAGACTGGATTTGGTCGAAATGAAGCATCCTTCAGCGACGCCGCCCGCCTC
>Ga0196963_10000511_pt1 | contig 34728 bp, 36 predicted proteins | sample S1_5metaG_FD_148600 | JGI IMG/M metagenome (GOLD analysis project Ga0196963, IMG submission 148600) | Soil microbial communities from Anza Borrego desert, Southern California, United States - S1_5 | ecosystem: Environmental > Terrestrial > Soil > Desert | place: USA: California | collected...
CGTTTGCGTTTTTTTGGTTACAGCCGGGGGGCTATCTTTTACTAAGATATCCATATCCTTGTAGGCAATTGCGTTACTTATAATATAGGTATTTCCATACGGAGTACCTTTTTCCTCAAGTATTTGGAGAGCCTTTACGACCTCGCTTACATGAACTATGTTGTATATGCCGTGTCCAATGTTTTTGTACCGGCCGCTACGCATACTTTTAATCAAATGAAAAAAACTGTCTGTGTCCGGGTTGTCTTTGACGCCAAAGATGGTAACAGGTCTTAGTATATGAGCTTTTAATCCCTGCTGTATCCCTTTTAGCACTATCTGTTCTCCTTTGTATTTTGATATTTCGTAATCATTTTGTGGGCGACATAAGGTATGCTCGTCGATGTTGGTTTCATCTGTGTTGCCTGCAACCCCCGCGCTTCCTAGATAGGTTAGGGTACAATCATTCTGTATAGCAAGATCAACAATATTCTGTGTTCCGATTACGTTTACTTTTTCCATCTGCTCTCTGTCCCGTATAACTCCCGCGCAGTGGTAAATGGTTTTGACATCTGTCGGTAGAGTAATAGGATCATTTATGTCGCCTACGATAACCTGTACACCATTCAGTCCTGATACATCCGGATGTTCCTGTCTGGATACTATGTACACCATGTGTCCTTTCGTCACCAAGTCGGCTACGAGATGTCTCCCAACAAATCCTGTAGCCCCCGTAACCAATATTTTTTTATTACTGCCCATAGACATTGTGATTTTTCTAACGGCTAAAGAGACCCCGGTATTTTTCTTTATTTTTTAGGATGTATTCCGGCAGACTTGCCTCGCTAATTGTAAACTTGAAATTTCTGCCTAAGTAATCCTTTTTCCCGAATCTTTTTTCCAGACTGCTCTGAACTTCTTTATTATTATAACTTTTCTCAGTATAGGAATCTTTGAGTTTTCTTCTGACTTCTTCTATGCCTCCCATAGAGGTAAAATGCCAGCCGCCATTTTCCACATACAAATATGAAGTTTTTCCCGGGGTGCGGAGATGGTTGAGGCAATTATTTTTTACATTTTTATATTTTGTAACTATAGTTCCCGCCCAATCTTCGTTTGATTTATTGTTTAGAAAGTAAACATATACTTCTTGTTTTAATTTAAATATTTCATCCCTTGTATAATCTATAAGAATCTCTGGATTCCAGATTTCGTCTACGTCTCCTATAAAGCATATGTCTTCATCGCGGAGATGGGTAAGCGCTTTTTTGATGCTTTCTTTTTGATAAAACTCTCTGCGCCAGTGTTCGGGCCCATTTTTGGGCACATTTGAACTTGCGTCCGCGAGCTTCAGGATCTCTGTATCATGCGGGTAATCATCTATGACAAAGTATTTGATTTTATCTAAAAACGGGGCAAAGCGCGCTTTTTGCTCTTCGAAATAGAGAGGTTTCTTGAGGCCAGAAAAAGTAGTAGGTGCTTCGACGATGATGAATTGGTCTACCTTATCCCTGAGGATATTCAGCCGGATTTCGAGAATATCTGCTTCGCCATTATACGTAAATATGTCACATACTTTTATCTTTTTTCTGTATTCCGTTAACCCTTGTTTGCTTTTTTGCTCGCGGTATATTTTTTCGCGTTTAAATAGCTTTTTGAGTTTGTTGCGGAGATTGACGGTTCGGAGCCTTGCGGCTTGGATTATTTTTTTTATTTTCTTCCTGTATTTTAGGGGAATACGGATCCGGCCAAAGAATTTTGGAGTGAGAGGTTTAAGCGCATCTTTGCCAAGTTCAATTGGCCTAGACCACATCGTATACAGGCACCTTTCGATGATTTGAGCCTCGCCCGGCAGCGCTCCATAAGAAACGCAATCCCTGAGGCGTTCGTAAAATTCTTTTGGGTACCATGCTATGTTTTCCTTTGTAACGATATAATTTGATCCCGGAGCGAATTTTAAATATTTAGGGGTAGGAAAGCCGAAATGTTTCGCGAAGCCGGTGTAGTTGTTAAAATATCTTGTCTTTAAGTCGTTGAGATACCAGCTGTTGTTTATTTCATTAAACATCCCGCTTTCATCATAAAAACACACAGGCATGTACGTCTCGTGATGCTTGGTAAAAATTGGCGTAAAAAAGGGATTGTCGCATATCTCGTCGAATTCTTCTCGGGTTATGTATTTAAATATGTTACCTTTGGTCATGATGAGTGATTCCGGGATATTGTCGTAATTGTCTATGATATAGGTGAGTTTGTCGTAAATATCCCAACCGATATTTGGTACCTTAATTACTTTTTTAGGATCAAACGGCTTGATCCATTCGTCGGTATCGCTGCGATCATAGATAATGTAGTTATCGGTATAATCCAAAATCCAGCTGATGTCAGCATTATAGTTGGAAACCATTAAGAAATTATTTTTGATTTTCATCAGAGTTGATTTATATCTTTATAAATCGGGCTATGAAATTTCTAACCTCAAGCGGCACGAATTTGCTTATTTTCTTTTTGAGATATATCAAAAAGTTTTTATTTTCTATGTGTGTGGGTACGGTGTTGTCAGTACGGAAATACTCTGGATGAGCTTTCTGATATGCTTCAAATTCTCGCACGCATGTATCGTAATCGCTCAAGTTTCCGTCGCGGTCCTGATACATCCAGCCTTTCGTTATATTATACCCGCAACTCCAGTAGCCGTCTGAAGTATTGTGGCGCGCCCAGTATTTTGGAGCGATACAGTATGTGAGCTTCTCGGATAGCCAAGCGGGGAACCACGCAAAGCTCGAATTTGAAAGTATCAAATAGTGTGCATTTTTTATGATTGTGTAATCCTTGCCGATACTGAAGTGGAATACATCATATTCCGGGAAAAATTTCTTGGCTTCATACGTATCGTCTGTGATAACCACAAATCTAAAATTTGGATTTATCTTTCGCATGTTTTCCACCGCATTGTCCCAGTATTTTTTAGAGAGATACAATTCTTTGTGCCGGGCATATTCTCCGCCCCGGAAATTTATGATGCAGATACCACTCTCCGAATAATCGTAGCATTCGTATTCTTCTTTCACTTTGAGCCATTCTTTTATCTCGCTTTTCCTGTGCTCGATATATTTCTCATCTTGCATGAGGCCGTCTACTTTTGTATTTGGGAAAATATCGACGAGGTTTTTGTCGTAGAGCCGTATGTCAGATCCATCCACCGGGTGCAGTATTTGTTGTTCGCGGTAATAATTGAGAATGCCTTCGGGTAATTTCTTGGGCGGTCCGCCTTCCGGTCCTTTACCGCCGACTACTTTACATCCAAAGTCGAGATCCAAAAAGTCGGAGCCTTTAAATCTTTCAGGGTGCATAATACCGAAATCATAGCCTTTGTCGGTGGCTATTACTCTCGTTGTCATGTAGCAAAAAATCTGGTTTCCCAATCCTTGGCCATTATACATTTCAGTGACGATTCGATTGCCCTTCTCAAAATCAGGATAACGCGAATTCTCGCCAATCGTTCTGTGGTATACAAAAGTTTTGAGACCCTTGTTTTCTGGTAAAGGCATTTCCCGACCGAATTTTACAGCCTCCTCGAAAGGTGCGAACTTGCAGCCATGTTCTTCGAATACATGCCTCATATTTACACATATATATCCGTCTTCGTTGTAAAATTGATGAAACGGTTTCCACTCCATGCCTATTTTTTTCGGTAATTGCAATAATTTTTTTGATCTCAAAGAGACGCTGTTACCGACTCTTTGAATATTGCCATGTATGTCACGATAAGACACCTTGTCAGTGGGTAGTGGGAAGGGGGAGCCGATGAAGTCGTATTGTAGCCATTCGTCGCGCCACAATTGCGGTTCTCCGATTCCTCCATCCGGATGTATGAGTAAAGCAAAATCTGTATCGATATAATCCCCGAGATCAAAGACTATTGCTTTGTTCCATTCGTCTATGGTATTGGTTGGGACTATGATATTTTTGACTGCACCGAATTCTATATGTCTTGAACTATAGTCGAGAGCTTTTTGGTGTTGTTCTTTGTACTTTAGGGAACCAAGAGTGCATAATGTTACGTTTGGCAACCTTATTTTATTCATAATCTTTTTGAATTGAGAGTCCAGTTTGTTTTATATATTCATCGACACGGTTTGGTTTTACATCCGGTCGAGTTCGTTTTGCAAGTTCATACATCGTTTTCCTACCGGTGCCTAGATATTCAATCTCTCTGCTTTTTCTGTCCCAGCTTTTTATCCTCTCTGCCAGAAGCTTGGCAATGATATCCACATAATCGCCTTGCGTGTATTGGTCCTCATATGCAAAATCAAACGGCCAGGGATTTGGTTTAAATATAGTTCTTATAATAAGGTGATTCGGGTGGGTTTTTACGATTTCCTCACCCAATTTCTTTGTTAAACTATACACATTCAAGGGCTTTTTCGCATATTCGGTCGAGATGTATATGAACGGAGTATCGACGTAGGTGTGTACCAGGTTAAAAGTACCGTACGTGTTTACTAAAAAGCATTGTTTTGGTTCTGTTTCCGCTTTTTTTACGTCAGTGTATGCTCCGGCATGCACGACCAAATCATATTCTCCTTTTTTTATATGTTCGGTAAAATCAAAATCTTTACTGCCAACATAATCTCCCTCTAAATGCTTTTTTAGTTCAGTGCCAAGTCTTCCTGTTCCGCCAGTAATCAAAATCTTACCTTGCATAAAATTCCTTCACTTTAGAGATTATAAATTGTACCTCGTCATTGGTGAGTGCGTTATGTACAGGGAGCGAGAGTAGCTTTACCCATTCTCGATCAGTGACAGGAAGCGGCCTCTTTACTGCTTTTTTCCAGTATGTCATTTCGGAGAGTGGTTTAAAATGTACAGATGTCGCGATGCCGTTCTTGGCCAGGAATTCGCCGAGCTCATCGCGATTTTCGCATTTCATTGTGTAATATTGCACCGTATGCGAGTGCATCGGTATTTGTATTTGCGGCATATCCTTAAAGGCTTCGTTGTACATGGATTCTATTTCTCTGCGGCGCGCATTAGTTTGTTCGAGTCGGCGAAGCTGTCCGAGTCCTACTACCGCCTGCACGTCGGTCATATACGCCTTGATGCCTTCTGCCTGGGTGATATCATAATCCCAGGTATATTTTTTTTGATCTACACGGTCGTATGTTGATTTTTCCACTCCAAGCCAGGTCAGAGTTCGGAGCTTTTTGTAAATAGCTTCATCATTTGTCGTAATAGCGCCTCCGTCCCACATCGGCATTGATTTGACGGCCTGGAAACTCCAGATCGTGATGTCTGCGTCCTTGCCGGCACCTGGAGTGTACATCGCATGAGCGGCGTCTTCGATGATGAGGCCTTTCCATTTTTCTCGTATGCCTTTTACGTCGGCCAGTCTCCCGTGAGAATCCACAGTGATTACCGCTTTCGTTTCTGGGGTAATGACGAGAGTTTTTGGATCTAGGCAGAGAGAGTCCGGATCAATATCCGCGAATGTTACATCCATACCATTCCATTCCCCGACGATAGCATCTGATACGAATGTCATCGCAGTTGTTATGAGTTCTCCTCCTTTTATGCCGTACACCTTGAGACACAGATCGAGAGCCGAGGTGCCAGAGTTCGTGCCTATGCAATATTTTGCGCCCACGTATTCGGCGAATTTTTTCTCAAATTCTTGAGTTTTTGGCCCAAACCCCCACCAGCCACTGTCCAAAACTTCAATCAATTCTTTCTTGGTTTGTTCATCAATTGTCGGCCTCAGTACAGGTATCATGCCAGTATCTTATCATATTTTAATACTCAAAAACAGCTCCTTGCGATGTTTAAAAAGCATATACAAATTCTCTTTTAATTTTTTAATTTTAGGCAACGTATTCGTGACCTGATGTTTGCTAGTGCCGATTACGACATTTATATCATTTAAAATCTTTGGCTCGCCATATGTGTCATGCATTCGTTTGTAATAATCGCAATCAAGGAGCCAGGTCATATGTTCATCAAAAAGCATCACGTCTTGGTTTTTTATAGACAGTACCGAAGGGGAGCCTATGGTGTTTTTGCCCCAGTATATTTTTGTATTATATTTTGGATAATGCGGATTGTACCTACGATTTCCGTCGTCATGTTCACATCCGGTGACTAACCACTGTCCTTCAAAATTATCTGCTATTTCTTTCAGTGAATTTTCATGTGCCAAATAATCATCCATGTAAAGTATTTTTATAATCTCTCCTTTCCCATTTTGTATAGCTGAATTGGTATTTTGCGCCAAACCCTTTATTGGATTTCGAATATAACGAATATTGAGCGGCTTGTAAGTAGCATCTTCGCACAGATTTTTCACTATATCATCCTCTGAGTTGTCCGAGATAACCACCTCAAAATCTTTGAAAGTCTGTTTTTTTAACATATCAAAACTGCGAGTGAGAACCCGCTTTGCCTCTCCGCGCATTTCATATGTTGGGATGCAGACACTTATTTTCATATGTGCTCTCTTATCCAATCCAGTGCCTCAGGAACGACTTTTTGATGTTCAGGTATGATATTTATGGGCAGATTTTCTCGTGAGAACCATTCACCTTCCAAGACTTCACCCCTTACTTCGCATGCATAAAAAAGTTTTAGATCTTGCCCGCGTTCATCCCGCCCAACACCTACGCCTTTCATGGTGTTTACTACCTTTATAAAATCTCTCCTGCCTATGTCCGCTTTGTCTCCTAACTCTTTTTGTATAACTATCTCAAGGAATTCGTCTGAGGTTTTCCCTGGCGTGATCACAGAGCCCGGTAGGTGATAGCCGTCATAATATTTGTCTTTTCGATATATGAGGAGGATTTCCACTGTGCCGTTTATGATACGATAGGGGGCTATTTCGACAACAGGACTAATAAAGACTTCACAGAAAGCATAAAATGCTTCTAGCGGTATTTTGCCGTTTATAAATTGGATACGGCGCGTCAAATCCGCCCATTGTTTCCACTCTTCTTCTCGGAGTGGTGCTAGTCTATTTTCCATGCTGTATTTATAGCAAATTATTTTGCTGTATTCCAGTATCTTAGTTTAAGATTGATGAGTTTTATACCACAGGATGGTGTGTTTTATTCCTTCTTCAAATGATACCGTAGGCTTCCAGCCAAGCTCTCTCGTTATCTTGGAATGATCCATCGCGTAGCGCATGTCGTGTCCCTTACGATCCTCGACAAAAGTTTTTAAGCTTTTCGGTTTACCGAGTAGGCCGAGTATCGTATCGGCGATCTCTATACCGTTTTTTTCCGAATCACCCCCGACGCAGTACGTTTCGCCGACTTTGCCTGTATGGATGATGAGGTCGATTGCTCTGCAGTGATCGATCACATAGAGATAATCCCGTACCGCAGCGCCGCTGCCGTAGATAGGGAGTGGTTTATCAGCCAATGCGTTTTTGATAAACAGTGGAATTATTTTTTCAGGAAATTGAAATGGTCCGTAATTATTTGTGCAGTTTGAAATCGTAGCCGGGAGCCCGTACGTTTCGATAAATGCCCTCACGAGGTGGTCCGATCCTGCCTTGGATGCCGAATAGGGAGAACGGGGAGAATAAGGAGTTTCCTCGTTAAATTTTTCGCTTGGATTGTCGAGGGGAAGGGTACCGAATACTTCGTCGGTAGATACGTGATGGAACCTTTTGATGCCGAGCTTTAATGCAGTTTCGAGCAGCACTCCTGTGCCGAGGACGTTTGTTTCGATGAAAACCGACGGTGCATCGATCGATCTGTCGACATGGGACTCGGCTGCGAAGTGTACTACGATGTCGCATCCTGCCATAGCTTTTTTAACTATTTCTTTATCACAGATATCGCCATGTACGAAGGTATATGTAGGATTTTTTTCCACTGGTTTTAAATTTTCCAAATTACTCGCATAGGTTAACTTGTCCATATTCACTATTTCGTAATCGGGATATTTCTCCATCATATAGAGAATAAAATTTGACCCTATGAATCCCGCTCCACCTGTGACTAAGATTTTCATGAGTTGTGCATTAGAAATTAATATCCAAGTCTTTTAACAAAGGCGCATTTGCGTCCCGCTCGATAAGGATTGGATTCGGGTAGCCCCAGTCGATGCCTATCTCCGGGTCGTCGAATCGCAAGAAGCCCTCAGCGTCTTTGTTATACTCGTTATCTACTTTGTAATAGAATTCTGTATGATCGGTGAGCGACAAGAATCCGTGGGCAAAGCCGCGGGGTATAAAGAGCCGCCTTTTATTTTTTTCACTGAGTTCGACAGCTATCCATTTTTTATATGTCGGCGAATTCTTCCGCAGGTCTACTGCGACATCGAGCACAGCGCCCTTGATGCATCCGACGAGTTTTGCCTGCGCATACGGATGATGCTGGAAATGCAGCCCGCGGAGCGTTCCTTTTTGTTTTGTATACGAATGATTGTCTTGGATAAAATCCACATGCACTCCAGCTTCTTTTAGTTTTTTCTTGTTGTATGGTTCAACAAACCATCCACGATCGTCCTCGAAGACTTCGGGTTCTATAATGAGTACTCCGTCTATGTGTACAGGCACTATCTTCATACGACTTTTATCTTAATTAAGTGAGCATCACTCTTTTCTTTTTCTTCCGCCACCCTCATGAGATGCTTGCCGTAGGTTGATTTGCCGTATTTATGCGCCATTTTTAGCAAGTGTTCTTTGGTTATCCATTTGTTTTTGTATGCTATTTCTTCGAGTGCTGCTATCTTTGTATTTTGTCGCTCTTCTATTGTTTTCACGAAGTCATTGGCGCCTATGAGCGAACTCACTGTACCTGTATCAAACCACGCAAATCCACGCCCAAAAAGCTTTACGTCCAAAGCCTTTGCGTCTAAGTACAATCTATTGAGATCGGTTATCTCGAGTTCGCCTCGCGCGCTCGGCTTTAGTTTTTTGGCAAAGTCTATGACTTTATTGTCATAAAAGTAGAGGCCAGTGACAGCGTAATTCGATTTTGGTTTTGCCGGCTTTTCTTCGATAGAAGTGACCTTGCCTTTTTCATTGAACCCTACGACACCGAACCGCTCCGGGTCATTTACATAGTATCCAAATACTGTTGCGCCCTTTTTCTTCTTTATAGCTTGTTGCAAGACCAAGCTTATACCGTTTCCATAAAAAATATTGTCCCCGAGGACAAGAGCTACATTGCTTTTGCCGATGAATTTTTCACCGATAATAAATGCTTCGGCCAAGCCGTTCGGAACAGCTTGCGGAGCGTACGATATTTCTACACCGAAATCCCGCCCATTACCCAAAAGTTTCTTAAAGCTCGGTAGGTCTTCGGGTGTTGATATGATCAAGATTTCCCTAATTCCGGCAAGCATGAGGATCGATAAAGGATAGAAAATCATCGGCTTGTCGTACACAGGCAAGAGCTGTTTGTTCATAGCCATGGTGAGGGGATACAGCCTGGTGCCGTTTCCACCCGCGAGTATTATGCCTTTTGGTTTATCCTTCTTTGAGGGCATGACAATATACCTTATTATAACATAACTTTAGGCATAATGTCCATTTCATTTTGAGTGATTACATTCTCAATTTATTCCATTCTCGAACGGCCATGGCGATGATAGATCTGTGGTGTTCTATGAATGGTTCCGGGAGAGCATCAACAGGGAAGAATTGCCCTTTTGCTGCTGGTGTCTCTATTATGCTTGAAACGAAAATAAGAGCGTTTTCTACACCTCGTACATGCCTCTGGAACATTGTTCCTACAAATTTAGGAGGAACATTAAAAGGGACTCCTATCTCCTCCTCGATACGCTTGAAAGCGTTTTTGTAGTCGCCTGCTGTATTGTGTGTTTCTGGGGCATCGCTTGCGCGCAGCATACTCCCCGGAGAGTGCCAACTGCTGCCGAATATGTCGCCCGATTCGCGCTTGGTCAATAGGACTTCAAGCTTTCCCTCATTTTCACGTAGGGTAACAACTTCTATGGCAGTGAAAACAAATTTTGAAGCGAGCGCGTTGTAAAGATCTTCACTTACTGTGCCGGTTAGTTTTTTGGCGAGCTCAATAAATTGTTTTTCTTCTTCTGTGGTCAGTCCTTCGCTTGGCATGTTTTCGTTATTATAGCATTTACATATAATTTATATATTATATAATTTAACTAGTAAATTTAGTATTATTATTTAGCCAGTACGCACCATAATTTATGAGCACAGAAGAATCAAAAAATGAATTAAAAAATCTAATAGTATACACAGGAGTGTATTATCAAGAAAATGAAACCTACAGGACTCGTTCTCAAATATGGTTTAAAACTTTTGATAATGCACAAAAATTAGGAATAAAAGTAGTTGTTCGGAATGATGGCGGATTGCCGGATGAAATGTTGGAGAGGATAAAATCTTATAATAATATTACTATTGTTGAAAAAGATTCATCAAAGAAGAATACATTAGGAAGTGGACGGAGAGAAGCTTTGCAAAAGGCAATAGAGATTGCTAGAGAGCAAAATATACCGAATCCTGTATTTTTATGGACTGAGCCTGAAAAAGATGACTTGATAACGGAAAAGAATTTAGTACCACTTGTTGCAGAGATTAACGCTGGCTCCAATATGGTTATCCCAGAAAGAGGAGAAAAAGCATGGGGTGAGTTACCCGCGCAACAGCGCTTCCTTGAACAGAGAGCGGAAAAAAGAGTTCAAGAAAAAATAATGAAATCTGACGAGAGATTGGATCTTTGGTTTGGTCCTAAAGTTTTAGATCTAACTGGCGCTGATTATTTTCTTAGGTACAATTCCAATAAAGATCGGACAGACCTATGGGATTCGCTAATGGTGCCTGTATTAGAAGCACAGAAGGCTGGACTTAAAGTGAAAAGCGTACCTTTAGATTTTTCTTACGACGAAAGTCAAACAGCCATGGGTGCCGAAGCTAAGCAAGAAGGGATACCAACTAAAAGAATAGAACAATATGCTCAGATTTTGAAAGAATTAGGAGATCCAAAATGGATTGAATTTTTCCAAGATGCAGAACATGAATTGAATAGAATAAAAGAACTCAATAAAGAAAATCCAGAAAATAAAGCAGAGCTATTCAAGGAAACAAAGACATCACTAATAAAGAATTTCTTTAAATTAAAGTAGCGCGGTTTAAATGTAAAGTTTTCGCAAGGACAGTCCTTGCGAGATGCAAAAATTTCTAAGATTCGGACTTGCGGAGACGGAATGCGAACTTGGCTTCGGGAAGCCAGTCTATAAATCCAAAGTCCATATCTATGTACACACCACTACCTCCCTCGCCGTCCAAACGCACCAATAGACCATCTTTTTCTCGCCCCAAAGCCAGGATGCTTTTACCACCATTACTATTATCAATTTGCTCCATTCCTATATAAATCCACTCATTCATTGGTTGATCTTGATATTTGAGGCGATAATAAAGGCCAGTATCGGGTAGGCATAACTCCAAACCAAGGATTTTGGCACGCTCATAAATCTGATCTAGCTTGGGACTGGGATGAGATTTGAATCCAAGATCCGCTATAGTCAAACGAATAAGCGTAACTTCTTCCAGATTTTCGCCCGGCACCAATCTCATATTTTTGAGCATTGATCTTGCGTGATAGGAAATTTTTATGCCGGCCGTTTCCATCTCGGATATGAGTTCTTCAACAGACTTTCCTCCTATGTCAATCTCTTCCCTAGAAATTTTATTTTTTGGAGGAAAGGATGTATATACATGTTTGATATTTCCCGGCAGTTTTTGGAATATATCTTGCTCCAGCTGTCCTACATAGGCCTTGGTGTTTTCGTTTATTTGGCTTGGCGTGTGGGCGATCTCCTCTTTTGTGCACTCAAACATGACCAACATGTCCTCCTTAATGTCTCGGTTTTTGCGAAGTTCGACGATACGTGGGTCTTTCTGATAGCCAAATCCTACTATGGTGTCATTTATTTCATACAAAAAATCAAGATCGTTCTTAGCAAGTTGTTGTTTTTGTTTAACTTTCTGCTCTATGGTAGTAAGCATTTTCATATCGGCAGATTTCTTTTTATAGTTTTCGCCATCGGGAAACTCTTTGAGCTTTGCCTCAACAACAGACCCGATATATGGATCAAGATTTTCATCTGGCGCGATTCCTCTGACTTCGGTTAATTGATTATTCACATTAACCACAGTTACCACACGGGGAACAGTTGGTTTGCCATCTTTGTCTAAGGAGTAGAACACTTGAAGCTCATTTTTGTCTCCCACGAGATAGCGTTCTGCTACAGATTCTCCTCGTATACACCAACCAGTCCCGTAAGGAGCAATAGACTCAACGAGTTGCTTTGGATCAGAACCGCGAGGATACGTTCTCCATTCTCCGTCCGTAATTTGAAGCAGTTCTTCGGCTATGGGCTTAAATTCCTCTATTGCTAATGCGTAGAGTTTGGCGAAATTGTTTCTTTTTAAGAATTTAATAAATTGTTCTCTTGTATCCCCCTGTATATCGTAACCAAACTTTGGCTGTTCGCCTTTTACTTGGCGTTCAAAGGATTCGAGCACGATCGCCAATGCTTCACGATTGAGATCGGGAAAAGGTGCTATGGTGCCGCCGGTGCGTTCCGTAAACGATTTCTTTTTCTTATCATATCTGCCCATATGCAATATGCTGCGGACGGCAAAATACTTAAGCCAATCAGGATATTTAGCATCCTCGGAAGACAGATAGTCAATCCAATTATCAAGCGAGCGTGTCTGATCAGTAATTATTGTCTCTCCTAGTTCACGACGATAATCTTCTGGAATTTCAATATCACCGTGTCCTTCTTCTCGATGTCTGCGTTTTATTGACTCAAAATATGATTCCGGTATTTCTTCAGGCTTTATAATAAACTGCTCATACAGTTTATGTTTAAGAAATTTAATACCGCGTTCCCTTTTAGCTACATTCGGATTTTCAAGAATTTCCTTTAGGCGATCAAGGTAATTTTGAATACGATCATCCGGGGCTGTCATTGGAAGTTCGCGCTTGGTACGTGCCTCAGTGCGTTTGGCCGCTGAATCAACCTCCGGGCTTTTATTGAGATCTCGATATTTTTCTTTTAGAAAACCCGGTTTTTCCATAATCTTACTTTAGCAAAAATTAATTCCTTAATGAAGAGGAGTTATATTCATTATCTCCTTGATCTCTTCTCTCAAGGATTTTTCTTTGAGGAAAATGATGAGGATATAGACGAAGGCGGAGATTGTGATGTTTAAGAGGACGTGTGTTCCGAGGTGTTCTAGGACGAGGGTAACGAAGGCCATGAGGGTGAGCGCCGGGAGTATGCGTACGAGGGATGGCAGAATCTCAAAATCATTTATCTTTTTCATTTTGCCCCAAACGGCGAGGGTAACAAAGGCGCTCGAGACGAGAGTCGCGAGGGCTGCGCCAGTAACTCCAAACTTTGGAATGAGCAGAGAGTTTAGAAATATGTTTATGAGGACACCGAGCACATTTACGAAGACTAGTTCTCTCTGCTTGTTGTATACAAAGATCGCATTTACGAGTAGGAGAATCGGGAAAGCGGAAAGCAACATGACCATCATCACCCGGAGCACGGGAATCGCGTTTATGTACTGCGGGCCAAATATGAAGGGGACGATCTCGTCTGCTACGATGAATCCTCCGCAGGCGATCGGCAAACCGACGAGCATAAACATGTAGAAATTTTTCTCTAACACATCTTTGAATTTTTGGTTGTCTGTGTGAGCGAGTCTCGACATGAGGGGGAGAGTGGCAGTGCCGATCGTCGCAGGGATAATCAGTATGAATTGATAAAACCTCTGCGCAGCGGAGTAAAGGCCGATGTCTTCTGGTGTTTTCCATAGTCCGAGCATGTAGATGTCAGTGTTTGCCATGATGCTGCCGATGAGTATGATTATCGCAAGCGGCATGGTTGTTCGGAGCACGAGCTTTACCGTCTCAAAGTCTGTCTTTGTGAGAAATTCTGGTACATGCTTCCAGAGAATTACGAGGATAAGTATGACACTGACCGCACCTCCGACTGCATAGGCTACTCCTACCGAGATAGGGAGTGGATTTATATTGATGAGGATAATACCGAGCGCCAAGACGATGAGGTTCATCACGATTTTTACCACCATCTCAATTTCCATTTTCTCGAATATTCTGTTAATAGCAAAGCCGAGGTCCCTGATTGAATCAAATAAAAAGATGAGGCCGACGATCGGGAACAATATAGTTGCTTCCGGTATGGTTGATATATACGGGCTTATGAAGATAACCAAAAGTATGCTCGCCGCGAGAATGACAGCCTTTAGCATGAGCGCCGCGGATATAAAACCCCGATAATTTTCTCTTTTTTGAATTGCGTCTCGGGTGATGAGCGAGCCTATGCCCACATCAGAGAAAATCATCAGTAATGATGCGGTGGATATCGCATAGGCAAAGGTGCCCCAGCCACTCGCTCCTAGATTTCTGGCAGCGTATACGATCAACCCCATTTTGATCAATCGCCCTCCGGCTTCTCCTGCAAAGAGCCAGACGATATTTTTTATTATGATTTGCTTTGTATGCGTATTCTCTAAGAAGAATCTCTTGAGTTTTTCCATAGTAAATATGATCAATTAATGCATGAATACCTTTGCCGCGGTTTTGAGCATGATCAAGAAGTCAAAGAATATGTTCCTGTTTTTGATATAGTAAAAATCATATTTCAATTTTTCCTTCGCATCTTCTACAGAAGAACCATATTTATAATTTATCTGTGCCCATCCGGTAAGTCCTGCTTTTACAGAGTGCCTCAAGTCATAATACGGTATGTGCTCTTTGAGGAGACCAGTGAATTCTGGCCGCTCCGGCCTCGGCCCGACAAAAGAAATATCGCCCTTTAAAATGTTTATGAGCTGGGGAAGTTCGTCCAAATGCGTTTCTCGGATCAAGCGTCCGATCGGCGTGATGCGAGGATCTATTTTGTTGTTCTCTGTCCAGACGGCGCCATTTTTTTCTGCATTTGTGTACATGGATCTGAACTTATAGATAGTGAATTCTGTATCATTCAAGCTCACTCTCTTGTGCGCAAAGAAGACAGGGCCTCTCGAAGTGAGCTTGATCAAAACCGCAATGATTACGAACAAAGGAGAGAGCACAATGAGAAGGGATACCGAGAGGCATATATCGAGTGTTCTCTTTGCGAAATTAAAAATTGTTCGATCCTTACTCAAGTAGTCCACTATTTCTTCTTTTTTCAATTTTTCCGTCGGTACTTTTTGGAGCATCTCTTCGTAAAACTTATGTATTGTATATACAATAATTCCTCTTTTTATGAGGGCATACATATCGTCAAGTTCTTTTTCTAGAGTGGAGCTTATCACTACCAGGTCCGGATTTTGACTGATTATTTTTTCTACATCAAAAACCTCTATGTGGCTGACTATCTGGTAGCCGATATTTTGATTTTGAATTATTTCCTCGAGGAGTGTATTGTCCTTTTCGCTTACAATGACTACTTTTCGGTCGATCTTGTGGTTTCTTAAGAATCTCTTGATGAGTATCCGGAGATAAAAGTCCATACCTCCAAAGATCATGGTAAAGAGAACCAGATTTGTTTTCGGCGTTAATGTAAAGAAATTTCCAAATGCATAAAAAATGAGGGCTGCGACAATAAATGAAATGATCAGACTTTTCACAAAAGAATTAATGAATTCAGTTGTATTTTTATTGAATCTAAAAGAATACAGGTTGAAGATATAAAAATTTAAAATAAATAATGAGATTATAATAGAGAACGGCATGAGGTGTGCGCCTATCTGTGCGCCTGCGCCCGCTGCTCCGTATCGTATGAAGATCATTAAAAAGAGGGCGCTAAAAGCTGCCGCTAGATCAGCGATAAGTATAAAGAACATTTTGAATTGTATAAGCGGGTTTTTCATCGGTGTACCTAGTATAGTATAAGATAGAATGTTATGATAGATCCTATACTATATACATACTATGCTTGAGCTACTTTTCAAAATTTGGTTCATGATCGCGGTTTTGCCGTATCTCATATTCCTCGAGGCGAACGATATGCTTATCGCGTATTTGAAAAAGAAACATATTTACTGGGATATCTGGTATTCTATTTTAGTTTTCTTTATTATTGTCTGTACTATAATCCTTATTGGCATCAGTTTCTAGTATATGCTTACAAAACATTTTTTCAAAACCCTCGTCCTCTTTGTCTGTATTATATTTATTGGGCTTGTTGGGATTTTTATAGTTGGGAATCTTAGCCAAAAGGATAATACTAATGCCTCTCTTACTACAGTTGCGGAATAAAGGAATTATGGTATAATATACATACCGCAAAGAAGAGAGGCGAACAAGTAAGTCCTCTCCAGTGGGTCGATAAAGCGGTTTTAGCCGTTTTTTTGTTTTTAAGATATACAAACAATATGTTAGATAAATCAAAAAAGGCACAAATGATCAAGGAGCTCGAGGGAGCTATCAGCAACGCAAAGTCACTCGTGTTTGTGAATTTCCACGGACTCAAGGTAGGCGATGAAACAAAACTTCGCCAGGATTTGCGCAATGGCGGGGTAGGATATAAAGTGTCCCGAAAAACTCTCCTTGCTCGCGCCCTTGAGGGCAAAGCAGAAGGCGATGTGCCGACACTCGGTGGCGAAGTCGCGATCGCGTACTCCGCGGACGAGACTGCAAGCGCACGCGAGATTTACAATTTCCAGAAAACGCACAAAGGGGTTTTGCAAATTCTTGGCGGCATATTCAATGGGAAATTTGTAGATGGAGCGTACATGACGGAAATTGCCACAATACCAGGGAAGGATGTCCTTCTTTCGAAATTGGCATTTTTGTTTAAGAGTCCTATGCAGCGCTTTGCATTAGCAATTAACGAAGTAAGTAAGAAGAAATAACAATTATGAACAAAGATACACTCTTAGAATGGCTAGATAAAGCAACAGCTCTCGAATTAAACGAAGTTGTGAAAGCAATCGAAGAAAAGTTCGGCGTATCTGCGGCTGCGGTCGCAGTAGCAGGTAACGGCAATGGTGGCGGCCAAGCCGCTGATGCAGCCGCTGAGCAGAGTACTGTAACTGTAGTACTTGCTTCCGCTGGGGATCAAAAGATCGCAGTGATGAAGGTGGTCAAGGAAGCCCTCGGCCTCGGACTTAAGGATGCGAAGGACCTCGTTGATGCTGCACCAGCTACTCTTAAGGAAGGCATGAAGAAAGAAGAGGCAGCAGAGCTTAAGAAGAAAATCGAGGAAGCAGGAGGTAAGGTTGAATTCAAGTAAATTCTCTTCGAATTTCGCAAAAAAGCCAAGTTTTCCAGCTTGGCTTTTTTGCTTGTCTTTTTAGGTAAAACGATTACAATGGGATGCATGGAAATTCTAGGGAAAATATTAGGGAATGAGGCCCGGGTTCGGATTATGCGCCTCTTTTTGCTCAATCGAGGCAAAGGTTTCAAAAGCAAAGATATTGTAAAACGCAGTCGGATTACATCTGCTGCCGTTGGCCGGGAACTTCGCCTTCTTTCGTCCGTAGGATTTATCAAAAAGCGTTCTCTGTCCCTCCAAGAATGGTATTTCAATCCTTCTTTTAAATACACCCGTGAATTTGAGGATCTCTTGGTGATGTCTAATACTTTTAATCGCCAGGTTATCATCAATCATTTTAAAAAAGCTGGCAGGCTCAAGCTCGTAATCATCGCTGGGATATTTATTAAAAATGATGATAGCCGGGCGGACCTCCTCATCGTAGGTGAGGGAATGAAGCCAAAGAAGGTAGAAGAGGGAATTAAAAAACTCGAAGCCTTGATCGGCACAGAGCTTTCATACGCTCTCTTCGACAAGAAAGAATTTTTATATCGAGTAAGTATGTATGACAAGCTTGTGCGAGATATTTTGGACTTTCCGCACGAAGTTATCCTCGAGGCTCAAGAGTTATCTCAGGCACTTACTTTTCCTAAAATACGCAGGTCTTAATTCATCCTTATTTATCAAAGGATATCTAAAGTAAATGCTTGGGTTATCCACACAAGGCTTAAAGAAACCCTAAAAGTTGATATAATGGTATATATAGCTTTTTGGGTCGAAATCCTGATGTAAAGTCGGGAACCCGACAAAACATCGGGGCTTACTAAAGAGTATTAATAATTTATTATATGAGTATTATTTGGAATACATGGGGTGAGGTATTTAACCAATCACTCCAGAATTTGTGGTGGGGGCTGATACAGTTTGCGCCAAAGTTTGTCGTTGCAATTATTTTCTTTGTCGTCGGCTGGGTGCTTGGTAACCTCATCGCAAAGGCGCTCGAGCAAGTGTTTGCTAGTTTGCGTGTTGATGCAGTTTTTAAGTCTATCGGGGTCGAGAGTTTCTTTAAAAAGGCAGGCATGGATTTGAATACGGGTTACTTTATCGGGCAGGTGGTCAAGTGGTTTGTGATCATTGTATTCCTCCTTCCATCGCTTAACCTCGTGGGTCTTAACGACATTGCTTTCTTCTTAAAGTATAACGTACTCGGATTCCTCCCTCGAGTGGTTGTGGCAGCACTTATCCTTATCATCGCGGCATTTGTATCTGAAGTTTTGTCCAGGGCTATCACTGCGTCGGTGAAGGGTATGAACCTTCGCTCCGCACATCTCCTCGGTGCAGTTGCAAAGTACGCAGTATGGATATTTGCCTTTATTATTGCCCTCGGCCAGCTTGGAGTCGCAGAATACTACATGAGCGTACTCTTTACCGGCATCATTGCGATGCTTTCCCTTGGTGGCGCGCTCGCTTTCGGCCTGGGCGGCAAGGATCACGCTTCTCGCTTCCTTTCGAAGCTTACAGAAGAAGTGTCGCATCACTAAGCAGAACTTTATACATACAAAATGTACAAAAAGCGGATATAAATCCGCTTTTTGCTTTGTGTTATAATGGTTTGGTTTATGAAATTTGGGCACAATCCAGTTATATATCTCTGGCGTACCATGTATCGGTATGCGGACAGTAGGCGCAAGCATATTAGCCTCGCAACGTTTATGTTTTTTTGCGCAACGACTTCGTACTTGTTAGAGCCTGTTGTCTTTGCATATTTTTTGAACACTATTCAAGAGCAAGGAATTTCGGCGGAAAATTTACCGTATTTATTTTTAATCCTCCTACTTTTTTTGGCGTGCGAAGTAGGTTTTTGGGTGTTTTGGGGGCCTGCACGCATTATTGAGCAAAAGACCGCTTTCATCGTTCGCAAAAATTATAAAGAACATCTCCTTCGAGGTGTCATGGCATTACCTCTTTCATGGCATGTTGACCATCATTCAGGAGACACTATCGACAAAATCGAAAAAGGAACAAGTGCTTTATATAACTTCTCCGCGTACACATTCGAATATTTGAAAGCGCTTATCACTCTTATCGTCGCGATCGGCGCACTTATATACTTAGATTTACTGGCTGCTGCTATTGTGGTGGTCGCTGCTGTGTGCATTTTCTATATAATGATCATCTATGACAGAAGGCTGGTGCCCGGATATAAAAGATTAAATCAATTTGAGAATACAATTTCAGAAAAGGTATATGACGTAGTAAGCAATATTACTACTGTTATCATTCTTCGCATTGAACATGTCATTTTTAAGACAATAAGTGCCGCCATTGATGCATCATGGCCGCAGTATAGGAAAAATTCATTTGATAATGAATATAAATTGTTCTGGGCGGCTGTACTTGGCCGGCTTTCAGTGGTGCTCGCTGTGGGCGCATATCTTTTTTCTACTATTCAGAGCGGGGCTACTATCCTGATCGGATCTGTCTATGTGTTATTCAGCTACGCATCTCGGGTGCGGGAAACATTCTTTAGTTTCGCTCAGCTTTATAATAAAGCGGTTCAGCATCGGGCAGGAGTAGCAAATGCAGAGTATATTTCTAAAGATTTCGCTACGAGCGACGCGTTGCCTGATCGGTATCTGCCAAAAGACTGGCAATCTATCTCTATCAAAGAATTGACCTTTTCTTATACTGGACCAGAATATTTAGACCTTCACCTTGAAGACATAGAGATGAATCTAAAGAAAGGGGAAAAGATCGCAATTATCGGCGAAAGCGGAGGCGGTAAAACCACCTTTCTCAAAGTTTTGCGCGGCCTATACACTCCGAAACACATGCGGCTATCAATCGATGATAGGCACGTACCAGGCGACTTTGATCTCATCAGTGATTCTATCGCGCTCATTCCCCAAGATCCAGAAATTTTCTCTGCCACCATTCGAGAAAACATCACGCTCGGCGTGGAATATTCTCTTGAAGAAATCAAGAAGTATACTGATATGGCTTCGTTTACCGAAGTGGTGATACGGTTGCCGCGGGGCCTTGAGTCAAATATTGTCGAGAAAGGTGTAAACTTAAGCGGCGGGGAGAAACAACGTCTCGCACTTACTCGCGGACTTCTGGCCTCGCGAGACAAAGATGTCATTCTCCTCGACGAACCAACGAGCAGTGTTGATTTTCATAATGAACTTAAAATTTATGAAAATATTTTCAGTAATTTCCAAGCAAAAACGGTTATTTCGTCAATTCATAGACTTCATCTATTGCCTCTCTTTGATACTATTTTTCTGTTTAAGAAGGGCAAGATTATTGCCCAAGGGAACCTCCAGCATTTGAAGGAAAACTCGGGAGATTTCCAAGCTCTCTGGGAAAAATATTTAAAAACTCAAAATCACACGAATACAATTGCGTAGCTGTTGCTCTGTTTGTATTTAGAGTATACACTGAAGATATGAATAAGATATATGCAATTTTGATTATGTTTGCAGTATTACTTGTTGGAGGAACGGCGCTTGCAACTGTCGGCGGACCGACATATATATCTTCAATTGCTTTTAATGCAAAAGAGAACTCTGTATACTACATTGTCCACGATAACGGCGGCCGCGGTTGTCCGCCGATTATACACAAAGTAAATGTTGCAACCGGCACACACTCCGAAGTAAAGTCTTGTGATCAGCTAGAATCGGAAGATGTGCATAGCGAAGAAGGCAGACAAAAATATAATCAATTCATACATGATACGGTTACGGTACTACCAGCTCTCGGTAGCGTGAGCCTATCGAAAAATCGCATTGATGTACAAGTAAAATCTCTCCGAGCAGAATTCATGGAAGGGTTCGAAGAACCAGTGTGGTGGAATTTTGAAGCACGCATTGCCCAGGACGGAAAAGAAATTAAAAAAATAAATTTCCGCGGATGCGCAAAGGACCAGCCGCATATTTTCGAAGGATACATGGTTCCAAATTCGGGCAAGATGGCTATTCTCATTTCGAATAAAGGAGATTGCTTTGAAGGGGGTTATGTGAAAGAAAGTTTGCATCTTATATCCGGCATAAAATACTACGACACAAATATCGTTCGGAGTTTCAAAGAAGAATCGGCGACCGAGCCAAACACCGGCAATCTCGTAGTATATGCCGATCAAGCACCTCGCCCGGCTGAAGACCCTAACCTTCCGGAAAGCGAGAGTACATCTAACACAAAAAATCGCGGTCTTATCTATGCGATCGTAGCCCTTTTGCTTGGTCTCGGAATTGGTGTTTTTGCCTCTAAAAGAGTTAGAAAATAAAGGGTTTTTAGTGTCCTGAAAAATGCTCTAAGAAGTAGTTGACTTTTGCTTCAAACGGGAGTATACTTCCCCTATCAGTATGAGCATTACAAAAAATAGCTTAAAACGTCGGCCTTAAACAGACTCGTCTTTGAACCTGTGCAGGCCGCCTTAAGGCGGTTTTTTGTTTGAGAAATTTCGGAACGAATGTAGATTGAAAACTAAACCCTGTCGCGAAGATGAAAGATAACGAGTGTCTTTTCGGTCCCGCTTTGCGGGATAAATCTTTTCATGTTGCAGACAGATGAAGTTTTTTGAAACCAGCGGTGGTTCCAAAAAACTTCGATATTTAAATAGTTAAATATTTAAATATGGCGTTCGCGTGAGCGAACGTATGTGATTTCTAAATTTCTTAACAGGAAATTTAAGGGCGTACGGTGGATGCCTTGACACAAAATGGCGATGAAGGACGTGGCGTAGCTGCGATAAGCAACGGGTAAGTGTGTAGCAACTTGTAATCCGTTGATCTCCGAATGGGGAAACCCTATCAAGTATTCCTTGATAATCCCGAGCGTAAGCAAGGGAAGCGCACCCTGGGAAGTGAAACATCTCAGTACCAGGAGGAAAAGAAAATAATAATTATTTCCTAAGTAGCGGCGAGCGAAAAGGAAAAAGCCCAAACCTGCGCATCACATTGCATGTGATGCTGATATTTCAATATTTAAATATTTAAATTTCAGCATCGCGCGTAGCGTGATGCGCAGGGGTTGTAAGATAGTGATGTAGATTTCTAGAGGAGTCAAAAAATATATTATTAGTTGAAATTGCTGGAAAGCAATACCATAGGAGGTGATAGTCCTGTAAACGAAAATAATATATCTCTTTTGTCACTATTCTTGAGTACCCCAGGACATGAATGGCCGGGGGGAATCCGGCGGAACTAACCGCCAAGGCTAAATACATTTTGTGATCGATAGTGAACTAGTACCGTGAGGGAAAGGTGAAAAGCAGCCCGATTAGGGCGGTGAAATAGACCTGAAACCGTATGTCTACAAGGAGTCGAACTCCGACCTCGGTCGGAGAACGGCGTGCCTATTGAAGAATGAGCCAACGAGTTTATGCATGCTGCAAGGCTAAGTCAGCTAAAATGACGCAGTCGTAGGGAAACCGAGTGTTAATAGCGCGAATAAGTAACATGCATAAGACCCGAAGCCAGGTGAGCTTGCCATGAGCAGGATGAAGTGCCGCGAAAGCGGCATGGAGGTCCGAACCCGTTCGTCGTACAACGCGTTGGGATGACTTGTGGTAAGGAGTGAAAAGCTAATCGAACCTGGTAATAGCTGGTTCTCTCCGAAATAGCTTTAGGGCTAGCGTCGTGTGTTACCTTTGGGGGTAGAGCACTGGAAGGTTTCGACAGGGAGCAATCTCGCGAAACCTATCAAACTCCGAATACCAGAGGCCACAACACGGCAGTTACACTATGGGGGCGAAGCTCCATTGGTGAAAAGGGAAACAGCCCAGATCTCTAAATAAGGTCCCTAAATATATACTAAGTGTAAGACAAGAAGGTGATATTTCTCAAACAATGAGGAGGTTGGCTTAGAAGCAGCCATCCTTTAAAGATAGCGTAACAGCTCACTCATCTAGAGATTTTGCATCGAAAATAATTGGGGCTAAGTATATTACCGAATTTGAGGATGTAATTTTCTTTCGAGAAAATTACGTGGTAGGAGAGTGTTCCACTCTGCAGTGAAGGAGGACCGGTGACGGCCTCTGGAGCGTGTGGAAGTAAAAATGTTGGCACAAGTAACCGCAATGGGGTTGAGAACGCCCCACGTCGAAAGATCAAGGTTTCCTTGGTAATGACAATCAGCCAAGGGTTAGTCGGGCCTAAGGGAATGGCGAAAGCCGTACTCGATGGACACAGGGTTAATATTCCCTGACTTATGTACTTTGTGATGGGAGGACGGAGTGTAGTATGTATCGCAGATTATTGGATTTCATGTTCGTGTATTGCAGATGTTCTGTAGGTAAATCCGCAGGCTGCCTTAAATGGTGAATCCCAAGTACATGAAAAGTTTAGCCGTTCGCGGCTGGGCAATGATACAAAGCACACTTCCAAGAAAATTCTCTAAACTTAAAAGTATATAATCCGTACCGCAAACCGACACAGGTGATCAGGTCGAGTAGACCAAGACGAACGAGTGAGTGGTCCCCAAGGAACTCGGCAAAAAAGCAGCCGTAACTTCGGGATAAGGCTTGCCCTCCACTGCTTTGGATATTTCTAAAGTAAGTGGAAGAGTAAGAATCGAGCAATTAATGAGACATAACTCTTCACTGTAAAATACGGAAGTATATAAAGCAGTGGAGGGCCGCAGCGAAAGTATTCCTGGCAACTGTTTACCAAAAACACAGCTCCCTGCGAACTCGCAAGAGGATGTATAGGGGGTGACACCTGACCAATGCCAGAAGGTCAAATATCGACGTTGTTATCAGCAATGGTAATGGTGATTGATATAAGCCCTGGTGAATGTCGGCCGTAACTATAACGGTCCTAAGGTTCTGGAACTTTGCAAGAGGTTCTAGAAGGACTGGGACTGTTGTAGGATTTTGGTAAAATTACACAAAAAGCTACCTAGTGCACAGTAATGTGTATCTGGTCCAATCGTGGTTAACAAGAGACCAACGCCACGCGCCCTAACTTTTTAAGTGGGTGAAGATAGAGTCCAAGTTTTGAAAGGTGACTTGAGCGAAATACCTTGTCGGGTAGAGAACTGCCCATCCCGCGAGCGATTGCGGGATTAAATCTGGCTTATAACGGTGGAATCCTTTATGTAAGTGCGTAAAATAAAGGACAATACCGTGGGAAGTCTCCGCTAGATGCGGATGACCCCGTAACGACTTAGGTCGCTAACGTATAGTGGCGACCTGGATGGATTATTGATATAATTCATAACATGCCGGCTCTCAAAAACAAACGCAATATATGTGAATATATTTCTGGATATGTAGATGGAGAGGGATGTTTTAGTGTTTCGTTTTCGAAACGAGAAAAGTTTCTCGTCGGTTGGGAGACAAAACCTAGTTTTTCTGTCAGCCAAAACGAAGATAGAGCACAACCCCTTTTCCTAATTCAGCAATTGTTCAAATGTGGTTTCATGCGCAGAGATTTTTCAGACAAAACACTCAAATTTGAAGTGCGAAGTCTAAATGACCTGATTATGCATGTAATTCCTCATTTTGAAAAGTATCCTATGGTTTCAAACAAGCAAAAAGATTTCGAATTATTCAAGCAAATATGTTTCTTGATGCAGAAAGAATTGCATAAAGAAAAACAAGGTTTGCAAAAAATAATGAATCTCGCGTTTCAAATGAATCCAAGTGGAAAAAGGAAATATACAAAAGCGGAAATGCAAAAAGCGTTGAGATGAAGATATAGTCTGATCCCTCTCGTAAGAGAGGCAAACGAAGATGAAGTTCCGACGCGCACGAATGGTGTAATGACTGGGAAACTGTCTCGGGGACCAGCTCGGTGAAAATACAATACCGGTGAAGATGCCGGTTAAGTGCAGTTAGACGAAAAGACCCTAGAAGCTTTACTATAACTTGATATTGAGCATGTTTTTAAACTGCGTAGAATATATGGGAGACTTTGAAGGAGGGATTTCGGTTCCTCTGGAGTCGACAGTGCAATACCATACTTTTTGAAGGCATGTTCTAACCAATACGGCAAAAACGTATTGAGACAGTATCTGGTGGATAGTTTTACTGGGGCTGTACCCTCCTAAAGAGTAAAGGAGGGGTTTAAAGGTAAGCTAGGCGCGAATGGAAACCGTGCCGATAGTGTATAGGCACAAGCTTGCTTGACTGTAAGGGGTACTTCCCGAGCAGGTGGGAAACCAGAACTAAGTGAACCGACCATACGTATTAGATGCGGTGGAAGATTAACGGATAAAAGCTACTCTAGGGATAACAGGCTAGTTCCGCCCAAGAGTTCATATCGACGGCGGAGTTCGGCACCTCGATGTCGGCTCACCTTAGCGCGGTGGCGGAGAAGCTACCAAGCGTTTGGCTGTTCGCCAATTAAAAAGGTACGCGAGCTGGGTTCAGACCGTGGAGGAATTAGGTTTTTTAGGTTCTAGTGAGTAGGTTCAAGTGGATATAAAATTCTGCGAGTTCCCTATAGCTAGCCCCTGATTCTTCGACAGTCTGAATCCATTGAGGAAATTATGGAATTTATGTTTTAACTTTTCGTTTATTAAAAGATAGAAAGACGATCATATCACGGCGGTCCTACGAAGCTTTATGCAAAGTAGGAAGAAGTCGGGGTTATCGGTGAAATCCCATCGGGATGATACCGAGAGGAAGAAATTCCTCGTAGAGACTACAAACCGACCCTGCGAAAGCGGGAACGTATAGTCCAATGCGCTTGGCAACAAGCGAGATCATGCGTGAGACAGGTTGGTCTCCTATCTACTGCACTCGTTGATTCTTGAGAAGATTTGCTCCTAGTACGAGAGGACCGGAGTGAACTGACCTCTGGTGTATGTGCTGTCCTGCCAAGGGCACTGCACAGTAGCTATGTCGGGAATGGATAACCTCTGAAAGCATCTAAGAGGGAAGCCAGCTTCAAGATTAGGAATCGTTTAGAACCCTAGGAGATGACTAGGTTGATAGGCTTTAGGTGTACGCGCAGTAATGCGTTTAGCCGAGAAGTACTAATGTTTCGATTCCTGTTAAGAAATTTGGAAATCACAACTCCGAGATAAAACTCGGAGACCAAAAAATTGAAATCGAGTTTTCGGTGTTGGTGATTCGTCGCAAGGGTCACACCTCTTCCCATTCCGAACAGAGAAGTTAAGCCTTGTTGAGCCGATGATAGTCCTTAGGGGCGAAAGTAGGCAGTCGCCAGCACTGAGAATTTGATTTAGAAAAAAGTAGCTTTTGAGCTACTCTTTTTGTATACTTTTAGTATTACCATATAATCTATTACTTATGGCAACTGAAAACAAAGTTTTGATGCAGCAAGCGAGGGAAGCTCTTAAAGGTAAGTGGGGTCTCGCGATCGGAGGATATTTTTTGTATACCTTAATTGCTGTTCTCGTTAATATTCCCGAAGACGTCGGTTGGTTGCTTTGGCTTATTATTTCTGGTCCTATGAGCATAGGCCTTGCTACTTTTTCTTTGTCGCTCGCACGAGGCGAAGAAACTTCTGTTTCGAAATTATTTATTGGTTTTCATGAATTTTGGCGCGCCTTTGTTGCGAACTTTTTAGTCGGGCTTTTCACTCTGTTATGGATGTTGCTTCTCATCATCCCCGGCATTATCGCAGCCCTCGCGTATTCGCAGACTTTCTTTATCCTGGCTGACGACAAAGCGATCGGCGCGCGAGATGCAATACGGAAGAGTAAAGCAATGATGGACGGCAATAAATGGAAATTCTTTTTGCTTGGCCTTCGCTTTTTGGGCTGGGCGCTTTTGTGCGTCCTCACGCTCGGTATTGGTTTCCTCTGGCTCATACCATATATGCATGTAAGCTTGGCAAAGTTCTATGAAGACGTTTCCAAGAAGCCGGCCGAAACCAAAGCTGCACAGGATTAAAGACCGTCCGACTTTTAAGTAAAAACTTAAACTGTTATTCTTCTTTCTTTTCTAGCTCTTTGAGTTTGTGTACGCTATAAATGAAATTTGGATCAATATGTAACGCTTTTTCGTATTCCAGAATGGCTTCTGTAGTACGGCCTAAAGACACTAAACAATTAGCAAGATTGTTGTGCGTATGGGGAAAGCGGTCGTCTGTTTCGATTGCTTTTTCATAATATGGTATGGCTTTGCTGCAATCACCAGCGGCTGCTATCTCCATGGCGAGGTTGTTGTAAACTCTGGCTGATTTCTGTGTATATTTTAGTTCATTACTAAAAAATTTTACTGGATCCGCCCAATCACGATTGCGGTCTATAACGATCCCTGTGTAAATGATAAGTAGTAAACATACAACAGAGAAAATCATTTTTTTCCTGTTTGTATTTTGTCCGAGTTTTTCTAATACATATACAATTCCAAAAATTATTCCAATGATTGGTACATACAGCCAGTGCTCGAGAAATATTGCATTTGTGGCAACAATCCCAGAGACGGGAAGGATTGCTATAAAAAACCATAAGAATGAAAAGAAAAATACACCACTGCCATCCATAAGCGATTTGTATACTAGATACAAGCCTCCCAAAATTACCATAATCCCAAAAAAACCTGGCCAGGTAATAAGTGAAGTATATGCAATGTACGGGGTTTCGTAGTGTAGGCCCAATGGCCAAAGAATCATACCTACATATTGGTATAAAATGCTTACAAATGTGATCATTCGCACTAAGAGGGATTCGGTGTATGCGTTAGAGATAGTCGCGATATTAAAGCCGTCAGTTGGGGAAAAGTTAAATACGGTAAGGCGCAAAAGCAGAAATATAAAAGACAAAGATAATATGCCATACCAAGTGTACAGACCCGCTTTCAGATTCCTTATTTTTTTCTGGCGGTAGAGATATAAAAGAGTGATTCCCATAAATCCTGAGAGCATAAGTGAGTTTTCTTTAGAGAAAAACCCTAGGGTTGCTATACCAAGAATACTTGCAAATTGCCAAATTTTTGTTTTCTCTGCTTGAAGCATTTGAGTAAATAGCACCAGCGAAAGCAAGGTTGTGAAGGCGGCAAGCGGTTCTGAAAGACCGGAGATATAGCTTACTGCTTGGGTTTGGATCGGGTGAAGGAGGAAAAGCAAGGCGCCTATGAGTGCATATACCCGTTTTACACCAAGTAAAATAAATAAAATAAATATTAAGAAACTATTAGTGGTATGAAGAAGAATTGATGCAGCATGAAAAGGCCAGGTGGCATCGCCAGGAATTTGGGCAAGGATTGCATAGATTATCTGCGCATTTGGGCGGTAAAAGTTATCCCAGAGGCCACTGCCTGCTGTGGCGCCAGAAGTATAAATCTTTTCGAGGTCAAACGTTTGCACATGAATGTTGTAAACGATGAAAGCAGGGTCGTCGAAAAAGAACGGGCCAGGCAAGACGTTTGCATACGCGGCGCATCCCATGACAACAAGCAACACAAACACCAACCAATTTTGTGCCGAGGCTTTCTCCCAGAGAGTAATCATAAAGAAAGTATACCACTTTTCAATAACTTGACGTTTCTGAAGAAAAGATAATCAGAGGCAGGTTGCGATTATGCGGCTTGCCGATTCCGGAAAATTATTCACCATATATTTTCATTTTGTCAACACGATTTTATTTGAGCTATAAATTTTAATGCTCGTTTAGAAATTTGACTTTTTTCGCCAATTTGGTAGTATATTTCTAAGGCTCGGATGAGAGCCATTTTGCTTGTAATTAAAACATCAGCATGACACGATCGCTCAAAAAAGGCATATTTGTGGATGACCGAATCCTTAAAAAGGTCCTCGGCAAAAGTCCACTCAGCACACCTCTCATAAAGGTGTGGAATCGCGCGTGCGTGATCTCGCCAGAGATGCTTGGTTTCAAGTTTGGTGTTTACAATGGCAAGAATCATATCGAAGTGTTGGTTACCGAAGACATGGTAGGCCACAGACTCGGCGAGTTTTCTCCGACCAAGAAATTCATCAAACACGGCGGTAAAATGCAGAAAGAGCTCGAAGCCAAGAAGAAAGAAGCTGAAATAGCCCAAGCAAAGGCAGCCTCAGCTGCAGCGTCTGACGCAAAGGGGGCAAAGAAATAAGGATAGGCACTAGGCGCTAGGCATTAGCAAATACAAAAACATGAAGGCATATTTAAAAAATTACAGACAGTCTCCTCGAAAAGTCCGCCTTGTCGCGGGACTTATTCGCCGCAAAAACGTAGGGGAGGCGCTCGCGCAACTCGACTTTTTGGCAAAGCGCGCAGGCGGCCCGATCCGCAAGCTCCTTATGTCTGCAGTTTCCAATGCGAAAAACCAAGGCAAAGAAATGAACGATCTTTTTATACAAGAACTCCGGGTTGATAAAGGAGTGGTGCTCAAGCGTATGATGCCAGCAGCTATGGGCGCTGCGCACCGCATCAATAAGCGCACCAGCAATATCACTCTCGTACTCGGTGAAAAGGTTATGCCAGTGAAAGCCACAAAAGTAAAGAAAGAAACTAAAGAAGTTAAGACGACTGAAGTAAAAGCAAAAACAACTAAAGCCAAGAAATAAATTTAAAATTTATATGAGTAAAATAGTCCATCCATACGCACATAGGTTAGTAATTCTCCGAGACTGGAAGTCTCGCTGGTTTGCTGATCCGAAAAAGTACGTTGCTTACCTCAAGGGCGATGTGCTTGTTCGCCAATACCTGGAGAAAAAGTTGCGCGGGATGTATGTATCGAGTATCGAAATCGAACGCAGCCAAAAGGCAACTCGATTCATCATAAAGACTTCGCGTCCGGGTCTCATTATCGGCCGAAACGGCGAAGGCGCAACAAAGCTCAAAGAAGATATCCTCAAAAAAATGGATTATTTAAAGCTCGGCCGGCCAGAGGACTTTAAGCTCGAGGTTGTTGAAATACAAAATCCAGAGGCTGACGCTAGTATCGTCGCATACATGATTGCCGAAGGACTCGAGAAGCGCATGCCATACCGCCGCGTGATGAAAACGATTATGGAGAAAGTCATGAGTGCCCGAGGCGTGCTCGGTGCACGTATCGTACTTTCCGGACGACTTGGCGGCGCAGAAATCGCTCGCACCGAAGAGCTCAAGCGCGGCTCTATCCCGCTTCAGACGTTCCGTGCAGACATTGATTTCAAGCGTGAACGAGCGACCCTTTCCTATGGCGTGATCGGTATCAAAGTCTGGATTTACCGCGGGAAAATATTTGCAGATAAGAAGAAAGAAGTCAAAAGTTAATTTGAATTAATTTTATGTTGTTACCGAAAAAAGTAAAATTTAGAAAATGGCAAACTGGCCGCATGAACAAGAAGGCCATGTCGCCAGATACTCGAGGAAACAAACTTTCCTTCGGTTCTTTTGGGCTCAAGTCAGAAAGCCAGGCACGAGTTCGCTCGCAGCAGATCGAAGCAGCCCGTAAAGTTATCTCTCGCACCCTCACCAAAGCCGGCAAGTACTGGATCCGTATCTTCCCAGACCGACCATACACGGCAAAAGCGGCAGAAGTGGGCATGGGTAAGGGTAAGGGAGACCCACAAGGGTACTGCTTTGACGTGTTTCCAGGGCGCATCGTGTTCGAAGTCGACGGTGTCGATGCAAAGACCGCGAGTGAAGCGCTTCGCAAAGCTGGCAGCAAACTTCCGATTAAAACCCGCATAATCTCCCGCGCAAAATAATATGGCAAAGAAAAAGGACAATATAAAAGGGATGAGCAAAAGCGAGCTTGAAAAGAATTTAGCAAGCCTTACTGAGAGTCTTCGGGTGATGCGATTCAAGTCCGAAGGTTCACGTTCTAAGAATGTGAAAGAATACGGTACCACTCGCCGCCAGGTTGCTCGTATTCTAACTGCCCTTAATGCACAAAAATAGTTCACCAAGTTCGCTATAAATAATTTATGGAAAAGAAAATTTCAAAAAAGATAAATATATTGAAAGGAGTAGTCGTAAGCGATAAGATGGCGAAGACTGTTGTGGTTTCTGTCACTCGCTTTGTGAAGCATCCGCTCTATGGCAAGTACTACAAAGTGAGCAAGAGGTACAAAGCCCATGACGAGAACAATACCCACAAAGTCGGCGACACGGTAGAGATCCGCGAAACAAAGCCACTATCCAAAGACAAAAAGTTCGTTGTAGTTGGTTAACATTTTAAAAAAGATTTATGGTACAGAATGAAACATTAGTAAAAATAACAGATAACGCAGGAGGCACCATCGGAAAGGTGTTCAAGATTTTGGGCTCCTCGAAAAAGCGTTATGCAAAGCTCGGCGAGATCGTTGTAATCTCAGTCAAAGTTGCAACGCCCCGAAAGGCTGTCAAGAAGAAGGACGTGCATCAGGCCGTTGTCGTCCGCAGTCGGGCCGCATACCGCCGAAAGGACGGTTCCTATATCCGCTTTGATGACAACGCAGTAGTGCTTTTGGAAAAAGGCAAAAAGGATCCAAAGGCAGGCCGCATCTTTGGTCCGATCCCGCGCGAGCTCGCAGATATGGGCTTTCAAAAGATCGTCTCTTTGGCACCCGAAGTAATTTAACACATAGGCACTAGGCTTTAGGCGCTAGGCATTAGCAAATACAAAAACATGAAATTGAAGAAAGGAGACAATGTAATAATTATAACCGGCAAAGATAAAGGCAAGAAGGGAAAAATTGTCAAAGTTTTTCCTAGTGACAACAAAGTCATCGTGGAAGGGCTCAATATGATGAAACGCAGTCAGCGCCCACGCCGCACCAACGAAAAGGGTAGTATCAAGAATGTCGAAATGCCGATTCACGCGTCAAATGTTAAAAAAGCAGTTTAAAGATAAGCTAAATTTATGGCACAACATCTTACAGTAAAAGAAAAGGGAGACAAGGCGTTTGAAACGCTCAAGGGCAAGTTCAATTACAAGAACCGTATGGCTGCACCACGCATGCAGAAAGTTGTTGTAAACGTTGGTACTGGCACACTCCTCAAGAAAGATAAAAACAAGAATGAAGCCATCGCAGAACGCCTCGCAAAGATTACCGGGCAAAAGCCGAGCGCACGTGGCGCAAAGAAATCTATCGCATCTTTCAAGATCCGCCAAGGGGACCCAATCGGGGTCATGGTAACCCTCCGGGGCAAGCGCATGGATGCATTCCTCGAAAAGCTCTTAAACGTTGCCCTTCCACGCACCAAAGACTTCCGTGGTATTGACCGCAAAACTGTCGACAACATCGGCAACCTTACTATCGGTATAAAAGAACATACGATCTTCCCAGAAACAGCTGACGAAGACATCCGCGATGTATTCGGACTCTCTATAACCTTCGTTTCTACTGCAAAAACACGCCCTGAAGGCCTCGCGTTCTTCGAGCTACTCGGCGTGCCGTTCAAGAAGGAAAACTAGGATTTTTGAGTTTTTCCACATTTTCACCTGGTAAAATGGGTATGCTATAATATCCTTGCATGGATAATGCGTTTGACGTACAGGAAAATTCTGAAAAACAAAAATCTTTAGCAAAGTTCAAAAATCAAAAAGAAACCAAGAGAAAAAAACGCCGATATTACATACTTTTTATCTTTGTTGTAGTCCTCGCGGCTACGTTTGCATTTTTTTTGTTTCAAAATATAGAAAGGCTGAATATCTCCCTTCCACAGGGAGCTATGATCATCTACACGCCTCACACTCCACCCCTCCTCATAGAGCCTATGGAGAAGAAATAATTTTCTGTAATTATAGCTTTGTGTATAGTGTATAATATACCTATGTCTTTTGATGCGGAGCCACCATTCGATTCTGAAATCAGGGAGGCATTAGAGGAATATGAAGCTCAGTCATCGGGCAAACAAAAAGTGTCAACCCAATTGGCTCATATATCGCCTATGGCCCTTTTTCTTATCCGCAATTCTGGTGGGGCTATTTCAAATGAAAAGCAGGCAAACTTCGTACTTTGTCTTTTTGCCCTTGTAGCAATCGCGTGTTCAGTATTTTTATTTTCTCGTATTCCGAAGAAATCAGAATACACCCTACCTCCTATTTACAAGGAAGATGTCACGCCTTTGAATCGTGAGACGATTCCCCCCAATGTTTTAAACAAATTACCTTACAAAAATGCAAGATAATCTCTTTTTAAAAAAAGGATTTACCCTTATTGAGCTTTTAGTGGTTGTTGGGATTATTGGACTCCTTGCGAGCATTGTGCTCACAAGTACAAATACTGCACGGGAGAAAGCAAAAATATCTCGCGCACGAGCAGAATTGCGACAAATTACCCAGGCAATTGTCGTGGCTCAAGGGGAACGTGGGCGGCCGCTTATCTCTTTTGCACCAAATGCAAACTGCGGGCAATGTTACTGTGCCGACCTTGCTTCGGCGGCTTGTATTAACAACTGGACTACGGCACTCGCCCAGATCCAGACTGCTACAGGCGGAGTTTTTACCGATCTCTCCAAGTTTGCCCGAGATCCTTGGGGCAACCCGTACTTTATAGATGCAAATCAGGGGGAAACCGGAGTTGGGTCATGCGCATGGGTTGATGGCCTTGGTGTGTACGGTCAGACAATTCCAAATTTACCATCAGTGCCACCGAGCCCTGTGTGCCCATAATTATGTTTTAGGTTTAGTTTTCGAGTTGTTGCTCTAGGATTTGATATAATGTTTCTATGGCTGAAGAAATAAAATTAGACAGTGACCCTGAATTCCGAGAGGCACTTAAAGAATTCGAAACTCAATCCGAATTACAGGAATCACGAAAACCCATTGCAAATTCTCAAGCTCAAAAAAAGGAAGTTGAAGGAGTGCAATTCGAAGCAGATACTTATAAGGCAATAAAATTTTATAATCAAACAAATGTGCCTCAAATAGTTCAACGTCTGATGAAGTATTCGGGTGGTATCATTAAAAATGAAAAAAGTGCTTATCAAATTCTCTTCGGGTTTGTTATAATCGCAGTCGTCATTTCGCTTTATCTATTTTTAGGGTTAGGTGATTCACGGCCTATACCTTCGTCAAAGGATTTTATCCTAACTCCTCCCCCCAAACTTCTACCAATTAACTAATATAGACTATGAGATATTTTAAATCATATAGGAAAAATTCCGGCTTTACTCTCATAGAACTTCTTGTGGTGGTGGCTATCATTGGCATACTTTCAAGTGTAGTGATGGCAAGTTTAAATACTGCGCGAGCAAAGGCACGAGATGTACGTCGTATGGCTGATCTTAAGCAAATCCAAACGGCCCTTGAACTGTATTATGATACTAGTAAAGTGTACCCTTCAACTGGCGGTAGTTGGCGGGGTAACTGTGCGGGGTATGGTGGTTTTCCGAATACAGGAGCAGGTGCATGGATACCAAACCTGGCCCCTGCCAATATCTCTGTGCTCCCGACCGACCCAAAACCGAACGGTACGCATGGATGTTACTTGTATAGATCAGATACCGGTGCAGAATATAAACTTTTAGCTCATCAAACTATGGAGGCAGGATGTCCTCCAATGCCGGCCAATCATGGGATGTATGATCCAGCTCGGAGCCCTTTACAATGTACTATTGGTCTATATACTCCAGGTGCAGTGG
>Ga0196963_10000513_pt1 | contig 34666 bp, 26 predicted proteins | sample S1_5metaG_FD_148600 | JGI IMG/M metagenome (GOLD analysis project Ga0196963, IMG submission 148600) | Soil microbial communities from Anza Borrego desert, Southern California, United States - S1_5 | ecosystem: Environmental > Terrestrial > Soil > Desert | place: USA: California | collected...
ACCCGTCAACCTTGAGCCTGAGCGTTGCCATTTGTTCAGCCTTTCGCTTTCCGCCGCCCTATTGCGGCGGCCACACCCTACCGGGCGGAAACGCGCTTTCAACTCGGCAAAACAGGGGCATAACGCACTGTGCCAGTAGTGCCAAAGCACGAAGGCTTCAGTGCTGAACAGTGGGCGCAAAATCTTTTTTGAGGAAACGGAGGAATCCTCCGAGGGCGCGGACCTCCCACGCCTGCGGGCGCGTTAGGGCTCTCCAGATTCTGGCGCGGATCGGTCTTGCGACCGGGAGATTGCCGGGTTAGGCTGGAGCCTCAACATCGTGGGGCCACCACCCAATAGGCCCCCTCTTCAGGACAGCCCCGCTGCGTGCGCCTACCCCCCAGGTGCCCGGCGGGGCTCTTCTTTTCACCACCGCGAACGATTTCAGCGCGGGATCGTGGCGGCCACAACGAAACGAGCGCGGAGCAGGCCGTGGATGGGCGGCGAGCTCCCCCACTTCACAGGCACGCTCCGCACTGAAGGCGCGCATGACAAGGGGCTAGGAGCCCGCCCGCCTACTCGATAAACTGCCGCCTTCGTTGCCACCACGTTCGACCGGGGGGTTCCGATGCGTCTGTTATCCGTTCTGGTTTCCATCGGTGTCATGCTCATCGCCGTCCCCTGCACGTTGGCGCAGGCCCAGCCGCCGGTGCAGTCTTCGCAAGACATGCTGGCAAAGGCGAGCAAGGCGGTCTTTCAGCTCAAGGTCAAGGCAGAGGCGGGGGTGTTCGCGAGCGGCACGGGTTTCTTGATCGACCAGACGGGACTCGCGGTCACCAACTTCCACGTCGTGCAGGGTGCCTCCTCGGCAGATGCCGAGTTTCAGGGCGTCGAAGGGGCGGTCCCCGTCGACCTTGTGGCAGCGAATCCCAAGTATGACCTCGCGCTTGTGCGCGTGCCAATGCGCGACCCGAAGCTCGCCGGCAAGGTCAGCGTGCTTGAAGTACGGTCCGGCCACACTGCGGCGGGGACCGACGTTTGGGCGATCGGCTTCCCTAAGGGGCTTGGCCTTTCGGTGACCAAGGGCGTGGTCAGTGGTGTCCGCTCGTACACGGACCTCCCCGAGGGTCTCAGGCGGTCGCTGAAGTACGACACGAAGTCCGTCTGGATTCAGACAGACTGCACCATCAACTCTGGGAACTCAGGTGGCCCTCTCCTCGATGGGCAGGGAAGAGTGGTCGGAATCAACACTTGGGTTTGGCTGACCGGCCAGAACCTCTACTTTGCACTCAGCGCGAAGCACATTGACGAGCTCGTCAAGGCTCCCCTTCAAGCTGACTTCTCCTTCAAGACCGCGCAGAAGCTCTATGGGCAGGAGCGCCAGATTCCCAGGGCAGCATTCCCTCGCCTTGACGTGACACGTGATGGCACCGGAGCCGACTTGCTCAAGCACATCACGGCGTTTCGTACCGGGCACAGGTGCAAAGGATGCGCAGGGAGTGGTCAGGTCACGACCAAGGAGCGGACCGGCAGCACGAGCGGTGGAGGAATGACCTACCCGACCTTCACCAACGTCACTCGTCAATGCAGTACGTGCAATGGTTGCGGAGTCGCCTCAGCTGAGAGGGTCTGGGGCGACATGCGCCGGCTTGCCACATCATTCGCCCGACTCAAGGAAGATGACCCCAAAGCCGCGACCGCACGGGAGCTACTCCAGAAGGAGCTGCGAGCGGCGATTCAGTCCAGCTCCGCCGGGCTTTCGGAACGCCTCAACGGAAAGGCAGTGACCGTCTTATCCGCAACCACCTGCAAGCCGGGAGAGGCCATCGTCTGCGTCGGAAGGCTCGCAAAAGACCTATCCGAAAACGGCGGCGCGGATCGGTTTCAAGGCGTCGTTCTCCACGATCGTTCAATGCTCGTGCTTGTTTCCGAACCTGAGCTGGTAGACGCCGCTGAGGGCGACACGGTCCTGGTCGGTGGGCTCCTTGCTGGCCGGCTGGATGGCTCGGACGGAACGTTCATGCCCGTGCTTCAGAACGGATTTGTCATCGGGGTGCCATCACGCGCCCCGACCTCAAGGCGGTAGCCCCGGATCACCGGCTAGCTGCCCACCGCTGCCGCAGGAGCGATTGGGTTCCACAGCCCCGTTCCGCACCCAAAGCGCGCATGACCGGCGCTCGCCGCACCCGTAGAGGCGTAGGTCTCTGATAGTCTTCGGGAATGTCCATCGCGGAGTTCAACTCATTCGATGCCGACCGACCTGTGACTACGCGAGCCTGCGACCGGTACAACCGATTCCCGTTCGCGCAAGGCGTTGCTCGGCTGATCCTGTCGCTCCCTAGGTCGGAGTGCTTCACACTGAGTATCAACGCCCCATGGGGGGACGGCAAGACCTCGGTGCTCAACTTCGTCGCCGAAGAGCTTCGTGGGCAAGACTGCGCGGTAACCGGCTACAACCCATGGCTGTACGGCGATTCCGCCAGCATGATCCAAGGGCTCTTCGCAGTTCTGTCTCGGGCCATGCGCGTGGAGCTCAAGAGGAAGGCTGAGAGGTTGGCCGGCGACCTCGCACGGATAGCCTCACTCGCGGCACCCTTGGACGACCGCATCGATAAAGCTAGGCAGTTACTGAAAGCGAAGGGTGACCTTCCTCTTGAGGAGGTGCGAGAGCGGCTTCAAAGGCATTTCCGAAGGGCGAACCGGCAGGTTGTCGTGTTCATTGACGACATCGACCGACTGGACGCAGTCGAAACCGTGTCGCTATTGCGCACTCTGAAAGCCTGTGCTGATCTACCCGGGGTGGTCTACGTATTGGCCTTCGACCGTGATGTGGTCGCGGAAGTGATCGGGAACCACATGACGGCCGGTGGCACACCGGGTGGGCACCGCTACCTCGAAAAGATCGTCCAAGTCTCGCTCTCGGTGCCGCCTGCCCTGCCGACCGAGCTCAGCAACGTGTGCCATGAGAACATCGATGCGGTCCTGAGGTCACACTCGATCACCGTCGATGAGGAGGACATCGCTCGGTGGCGCTCCGCGTTCACCAGTGCGATCTCGCGTCGTCTCCGAACACCGCGCAGTGTCACTCAGTACACCAACGCCATCAGGTTTGCCCTCCCGATGCTCAAAGGCGAGGCGAATACGGTGGACGTGTTGCTGGTCGAGGCATTGCGCGTCCTATACCCCGCCGCGTATCAGGTTGTCCGCAGCCACCTTGATGAGTTCGTGACGGTGGATGCCTCTGCGGTCCGCTCCTGGTCCCCGAACTCGGAACGCCCGGTAGTTCCCATTCTCCGGGAGGTGCTTCCTGGCAGCGACTTCGGCAGCGTGACGTCCCTTCTGACGGACCTGTTCCCACTCTTCACGCTTCACCAGCAACTTCTCACTACCACGAACCAACGTGGTCCATGGATGCGTGCGAAGCGAGCTTGTTCGCCCGCCTATGCAGCCAGGTACTTCACGTACGCGGTTGGGCGACAGGACGTGTCGGATGAGTCGATTCAGGTGCTGCTGTCGCTGGCCGGGGAGGGCAGTGCTCGGTTGCAGCCACAGCTGATGAGCATGCTCAGGGGCGGCAACCATCATCTACTCTTGGAGAAGCTAGAGCTCGCCACTACAGAGGTCACGCCCACAGCCGCCCGCCGCCTCGCAGTCGCTCTTGCGGTTTCAAGTACCGCTTTCCCGGAACCGTTCTCATTGTACCGGGCGTTGGAACCAGGAATCGGAACCAGCCGACTTGCAGCGCGACTGACACATTTGGCAGGCCCGCGCGAGTGGGTTGCGGCTGCGGAGGAGATCATTAGCGAAGCGCCGGATTGGTTTGTAGGCGCGTACTTCGAGCGGGTCCTGCCCCCCACGCTGGACAAGAGCAGTAAAGAGGTGCAGGATGCGGCTGCCACTGTGTCGCGCGCGTTTTCAACCCGCTTCAACCGGATGGTCCGCTCGACTGATGATCTGCTCGACCTGGAGAGGCGATGGCGGTTCGAGATGATTTACCAGTATGCGCGGGCCGCGGGGCGAGAGGCCGCTGGTGAGGTGCTCGCTCCCAAGATCCGCAACAACGGGGCGGTAGTGCCCCTCCTACTCCAGCTTGCCTCGCAGCCCGTAACCCGAAACGAGGAGCCCATTCCCGCTCCCGGAACACTCAATGTACGGGGAGTTAGCGACCTCTCTTTGATCGTCGAGCTAGACCTTCTCTATGAGGTAGCGAAAACATGGGCCTTCAATGCAGGCCCGCTCAGGTCTGAGGACGGTGTACGGCGGGAACCTCCCGAGGACGCGGTCATCCGGCAGTTTGTCGCCGCGTGGCCCTTGTTGAAGAAAGGCGATGGCTCGCGCGATACCGAGGCGTGAAACCGCTGCACAGGCCCGTTCCGCACCAAAGTCGCGCATGGAGGGCGCTGAAGAATGACGGGGCCACAGATTCAGTTGGTGTAGGAGGGCTACGCGTCCGTGTCACCCACGCTTGATGGGTAGACGTACCTCTTTGCTCGGTTGGGTGTGTGTTCACCCTCGGCCGGACGGTTCGCGCGCTCCGTGAGGGAGTCAGAGGCAGACAGATCGCTGGCTCTCACCTCCGCGCGGAGATGCTGCCTCGATTAGCACTTAAGCAGACATTCGATGGACCGCGAAGGGGCTCCAGTTCGCAGCTCCCCCGCAAGGGCATCGATCCCGCCGCGACCTTGAGCGGGTCCAATGGGCCTGCCGAGGCATCCAGATGGAAGCACACGCCGCAGTTTGCTCATCATCGAACAGGAAAAATTCCACACACAAGTACCGCCTTAGTAGTCGCTTTGAAGCAGTGCGGTCATTGTCAGGGTTGATTCCGGACACTCAAGTTGATGCAATCTCGGCGGAGGAACCATTATGCGTCACCTTTCCGGTATCCAGCCCTCAGGAGTTCTCCACCTCGGCAACTACCTGGGCGCGATCAGAGACCACGTCGCGCTTCAGGAGAAGGGCGATGCACGGTATTTCATTGCTGATTACCACGCCCTAACGACTGTCCGCAACCGGGCACAGCTCCTCGACAACGTCCGCCAGACAGCGGTCACATACCTTGCGTGCGGACTCGATCCAGCGAGGTCGCTGCTGTATCGCCAGAGTGACGTGCCAGAGGTGTGCGAGCTCACCTGGCTCCTCCTCACGGTGACGCCAATGGCGATGCTGCACAACGCCACCTCCTACAAGGATCGCGTCGAAAAGGGGATTCCAGCGGACGCTGGCCTGTTCACCTACCCAGTTCTCATGGCGGCGGACATCTTGGCGCAAGACGCCACACATGTCCCAGTTGGAAAGGATCAGGTTCAACACGTAGAGATGGCGCGCGACATGGCGGAAAAGTTCAACCGCACGTACGGCCGCGACGTGTTCACGGTGCCCGAATACTCGCTTGGCGAATGCCCTTATGTGCCCGGCATTGATGGGGCCAAGATGAGCAAGTCGTATGGCAACACCATTGGCCTGTTTGACACGCCGGACCAAATCCGGAAGTCAGTGGCCAAAATCAAGACCGATTCCAAAGCACCGGCTGAACCAAAGGTGCCAGAGCAATGCACCATCTTCAGGCTCTACAGCCTAGTATCCCCGCCAGAACAGGTATCCGCGCTCGCTGAACAGTATCGGCGGGGCGGACTCGGGTACGGCGATGCAAAGAGTCTGCTTGGCGATCGACTGATCGCCGTCCTGGGCCCGCTGCGCGAGCGCGTTGCACATTGGCAGACTCGATCTGAGGATGTAGAGGATGTACTGCTCGCGGGTGCCGAACGCGCCCGTGCCACCGCTCGCTCGGTGCTCGCACGTGCACGGGACGCTTGTGGCCTTGAGAGGGGAGGGGCAGCATCGTGAAGGACGCACGTCGCTCGGCTCTGACCTACTCCGCGTACATCAACGATCAAGCCATCGTCGAATCGCTGCGACTTCCCCCCGTTCCAGAAGGTGTAGCTGATTCGAAGTGGCCAAACCAGGACGGCTGGAAACCAGGCGACACTTGGCCCACTGGAGGTGAGTGGTGCCACGACGAGGTCCTGTTCATCCGCACACACCAGGCATTCGAGGTCTGGTTTGCGCTGATCCTGCACGAGCTTGGAAGCGTGTCAGCAGCAGCCCAGGAGTTCTGGTCCTTTCATGGGTCCAAGTTGCCCCGGGTGGACCTCGACGAGAGGCATGACGAGGACGCACCACCGGTTTTTGACGGTCAGTCCTATCCGGAGGTTGCAAGCGTTCTGCGTGTGGCAGCCCATGCGGACCCAAATGCCCATGATCTTGAGTCAGTGATGGGAAACCCAGGCCGACTTTGGGATCTCTCCAACCTTCCGCAATGCGCGTTCACGGCCTTGAGCACGTCTTCTCACCTCCCCTCCTGGGCCGCGCGCATTCGCCGAGCGACGCTTGCGCTTCAGGCCACCATTCCGTTCTTCGACGTCCTGTACTCCATGACGCCGCGACAGTTCCTCGCCTTTCGAGACCGGCTTCAGCCCGCCTCCGGCTTTGGGTCTGTGCAGTTCCGCGAGCTGGAGCTCGTATTGGGCCTTCGCGAGCTGCACCGTGACAAGATGCAACCTCCAGGTGGCGAGCCCGTCTCCGCAGATGGCGAGGCTCTTCCGCCTTTTACCCTGAGGCCGACCCAAGCCACGCCGAGTGCACTGCGGATGCAGTGCTTCCACACTGCGCTCGGCAGGTGGGGGTGCGAGAGAGTGTCCGCTCGGTGGGCTTCGCCGTCCCTCCGAGACATTGTGTATGGACTCCTGAATGGAGTTTTTGAGAACAGCAGCAGCCACGCTGGCAACTCTGTATTCCCGCAGGTTGACACTCAGGCTGTGGATCGGTTCATGGCCGTTACCGTGCGCGGAGCGATCAAGGACGCCTACCGCGGCCTGGTTCCACCGACTCTCGATGCAGCCGGACGTGATCGTCTCACAGAGACGCTGCGCAATCTGAGCCGTGCACTTGGTCACCGCGAAACAATCGTCGCTGCCCTCCTCGAAATGGACGACCGGGTGACGCCTCTGACAGTGTTCCTCCGCACGTGCCTCGACCTCGACGCTGCCATTCTCCGTTGGCGCGATGTGCATATCCGATTCGTGGAAGCGATGATCGGAATGCGAAGGGGGACCGGCGGAGGAGGCATTGATTACCTTCGGACCACGACCGCTGCAACGCGCGGTCCCCAGTACACACACGGCTTCCCTTGCCTTTGGCAGGCCCGAAGCTTTGTGCATCGAACGGGCGAACTGTGAACGAGCGTCGGCAGATCAATGCGACTGAAGGCTTCATTGATACGGCGACGGTGTCTCACGCCGTGCACTCGCTTGAGCTGGGCACCTCTAATTGGACCACATGGGATTCGCAGGCGCTGGTTGTGGCCACCTTCGTTCTTCTGCACCACCGCATGTACCTCTCTGCGTCTCCGTCCCGGTCGAGGCTGCTTTCGGATGCGATCAAGGCTAGCAGCAACCTTATTGGCCAATCACCTCAACCCGAGCCTGAAACCGTACAACGGGCTGACGAGTATTCGCGCGAATGGCTCCGCAGCTCAGGCCCCCTTCTCTCGGCGTATCTTGGCCGCCTTGATTCGAGTGATTCGTTCGCATTGTGGACAGCGCGCACTCTCCAAGATCCGATGATCCGCAGGTATCTTCCTCGGGATGGGTACTTCGACCGGACCTATATCCCGGAGATGAGCAGTGTTTTGGGGTTGGATTCGGCCACACTCACGCACCTTCACGAAGAGACTCGTGACGCGACAGAGTGCGGCCGGCTGCTTCGGGATTCCACCTCTGGTGCGGTCCTCCGAAGGGCCCTGGCATTCGGGATGATCGCGCGGGGCAAGTTCCAGGAGGTAGTTGCGGGCAGGGCCGGGCTGCATTTGGTGGCGCACCCGCTACGAGGAGTACGGATCTCCAGGCAGACAAACACACCCGAAGTTGACGGCGTCATGATGGGGAGCGCGCAGGTGACTTTCAATCACCTTCAGCATGCGTTCATCAAGATCCTTATTGGGAGTGCGATTCAGCAGCACGATCGGCACAAGCGCGTGGCCTGCTGGGTTGCAAACATCGAATCCGCACGCGCCAGGTTCAGTCACTCGCGGGCCGCCCTGCCGACTCATACTGACCCCGGGGTGGCGCAGAGTAGAGCGATTGATCTCGCGATCGAGTGCGGGTTCCCACCGGTTCCCAAGTCTGTACTTCACCGTTTGGACGCAACCATGGGACTTCTTGGACTTGCCCTCCACGTTCTCCAACCCGCGCTCGGGCTCGTTGTTTCTGGCGGGCTTGAGCTTTCTCGTGGTGCCGGCATGATGGAGCGTTTAGAGGAATGGATCGAATCATCTAAGTCGCTCAAGCGATGGCGATTCGGTCAGTTTTGCCGGCTCGAGCCCGTGAAGGTCCTTCCCCTGGAGGTGATGGCCCCCCGGACCATACCCAGCTAGTGCACTCGGAATGGGGGCGTTTCACGTTTAGCCCGGGAACTCGAAACCCACGAGTTCAGCCGTAGCACGCACGCGCTGTAGTTCCCATGCTCCGCAGTCCATCGTTCGCCAGTGGGGCTGCTGGCGTCAATGCGCCACACCTGCCGCACTCCCGGATTTTTAACCCCAACCACCCCTATAGAGAGCTGGTGGTGCCCCGCGGAGGTTACTCACCTGCGGCTGGCGGCAGTGCATGGGAGGGAGCCTACCGCGCGGCGTTAAGACGCGCTTTGGCCGCGGAGCGTGCCTGTGGTGTCGGGGCGGACGCGGTCCGGGCAGCCGGGCGGGCTCGGCCCGTCGCTGCTCCGGGAAGGCCAACCAGCGGCAGTCCGTGCTTGACCTTGAGCCAGCGCGGGTTGTCCTGGCACTCGGAGGTGGAGCCGAGCAGGGTGCTGGAGCGGTGCTTGAGGACGATCCCCTCGCACAGCGGTGCCGCCGCCGACGCCGTGAACAGGTCCGCGTAGCCGCCGAGGCGGCAGGTTACGAGGCGCACATGCCCCGGCCGCCGCGAGCGACTAGCGCCACGCCATACCTGCTGCAGGGCGCGGAAGCGCTCCAGGGCGGGCACGTCGCCTACCCACCGGCCCGCAACGTAGAGCAGGTCGAACAGCACCAGCTCCTCGCGCTCGCCCGCGCGGCAGCGCCGCCAGGACCAGTCCTCGGGGTCCTCGACCTCGAACCGCCGCATCCCCAGCCACTCGCCGTCCAGCACCGTCCCCGCCGGGAGGCGGCGGAGGCAGCGGGCGAGCTCGGCCGCGAGGGCAGCACCGGGGGCGATGGGCTGGTTGTTGCGGGTGACGAGGCTTGCCTTGGAGCCGTCCCAAGTGATGACTGCCCGCCAGCCGTCGTGCTTCAGCTGGGCCAGCCAATGGCCCTCGCGCAGGGTGCGCAGCACCCCGGGAGTAGTTCGGGTCGGCTTGTCGGGGTAGCGGAAGGTCACGAGGGCGGTACGCGCCAGCGACAGCAGGGGTTCAGTGTACGAGGGCACGCAAGGGCCGCGAGCGTCCAGCACAATGGGGGGAAGCACCGCAATTCACACAACCTGTGCGGAAGGTGGATGTGAACCGTTGGCCCCGCCTAGCTCGCCGCGGTCTTCCACTCCCGCAACGCCTTGCGGACCGCTTCCTGCAGCCGCAGCTCCTCCGTCGATTGGTTCAGGAACCAGTCCGTCGACCAGATCCGGTGCACCTTCCAGCCGCGGCGGATGATCACCTCCTCGCGCAGGCGGTCGCGGTCTCGCGCGGACCGGGCCGAGTGGTACGTTGCACCGTCGCACTCGATCCCGAGCACAAAGTCGTGCTGGCTCCCGGGGGCGAGCACTCCAATGTCTACGAAGTAGCCGGCAACACCGACCTGCGGGACAAATGACACGCCAAGTGTGTTTAGCACACGGCCTACGGCCTCCTCGAAGGGTGAGTCCGGCCCGCGCGTCGTTCGGATTCCCCGATCGACGATCTTGCCGGAGCGGGAGAACTCCAGGAAGTCGCGCATCGCGTGCACGCCCCTGCTCTTCCCCGGCTCCGCGTTGATCTGCTCCGGGTGCAGAGACGAGAACACCTCCAACCTACGGCGCGCGCGCGTGATCAGAACGTTGAGACGCCTCCACCCCTGATCGCCGTTGATCGGGCCGAAGTTGTTGCGCACCACGCCGCTGGCGGAGTCGGGGCCATACGTGTACGACACGAAGATCACGTCGCGCTCGTCGCCTTGGAGGTTTTCCAAGTTCTTGATGAACAGCCCCTCGTCCCGCGCCTGCAGCTTCTCGACCGCAACGCGAACGGTGGGGCTCGAAATGCAAGCGCGGTCTAGGCACTCTTGGATGAGGTCCCGCTGCTCGGCATTGAAGGCACCGACCCCGAGGGATTCGTGCGACGACGACTGGGCGTGCGCGATGATTGCCTTGGCGACCGCTTCGGCTTCCAGTACGTTCTTGCCGCCGGCGCAGGTTGCCCCGGAAATGAAGTGGTGGCGAACGCCCAGCCGGCCAGCGTCGACCGTGGGCGACGGGAAGACGACGAGGTCCTTGTCGTAGAAGCGCTCATTCGAGAAGGCGATCAGCGACTCGTGCTGGCTGCGGTAGTGCCACCTCAGTCGCCGGGCGAGCGGGTACGCCTTAAGTGCCACTTCAAGGACAGATTCAGCGTCATCAGCTATTAGCGCGTCATCCGGGTCATCCGAGCCCGCGGTAGCCTTATCGAAGAACGAGGTGGGGGGCAGCTGCTTCGGGTCACCAACGATGACGACTTGCCGCCCACGGGCAATGGCACCGAGCGCGTCCGCGGGTCGAATCTGCGACGCCTCGTCCATGATCACCAAATCAAACTCGATCTCGCCCGGGGGCAGCTGCTGGGCGACTGAAAGCGGGCTCATCATGAAGCACGGCTTTAGCGCCTGCACGGCCCGGCCCGCACGCACCATGAGCTGGCGCAGCTTGCAGTGCGCCCTCTGCTTCTGCACCTCATTGCGGATCAGGGAGAGCTCGGTAAGCTCGCCGACCCGACCGCGTGCATTCCCGACCGGCGGCACTCTCTCAGCCGCCTGGCAAGCAATGCGTCTGCGGGAGAGCTCCAGGACCGCCTTATCGCCCGATTGGAACTTGCCCCGGACCTGCTCGATCCGCTGCCGGGTGAAGCGCCGCAGCGCCGGATGCGCCTCCAGCGACTCTTTCGCTAGCGTTTCAAAGAAGGTGAGCTCGAAGTTCCTGCGAGCTACATGCGGCTCGACCTTCCCCGCAATGACACCTGAGAGAAACGCACTGAGGCCCAGCTCCTCCGCGTGCGCGAGGGCCCTGCAGAGGTTCGCCCACGAGAGAAGCTGGGTGAGGCACGTTTGGAGTTCCTGAAGTCTCACCCTCACGGCCGACCACCCCGGGCCACCCGCGAAAGCGTCAGTAACCTTCCCGAAAGACGAAAGCTCCGAAAGGGCTGCGCGCCACGTACCCGCCGCCTGCTCGGCCTGGATCACCGCCACCCGAACAGCCGCGCAACGGTTCACTGTGTCTTGGGCCAACATCCAGCGGCGAACCGGTTCGGGGAGGGGAAGGTTCGTGAGAGCGTCGAACCAAGAGAGCGTCTGCCGGGCAGGCCCAGTGTCGGTGTTCTCGCAGTCGTAGCTGGGACCGAAAAGAGTTCGCCCCATGGAGCTGCTGGAAAGTGTGCGCTGGAGGCCTTGCAGCTGGAGAATGCGTGTGAAGCCCTGGTTCGCTTCTTCGACACTGCGGAAGTGGACTGCCGGGTCGATTTCCGAGAGTTGCAGCAGCCGCTGCAGGTCAGATCGATGCTTGGATGCCTTCTGGGAGAGGTCTGCGAAGGGAGTGGTGAGGAAGCGCGATTCAGAATCAGGGGCGGGCTGTACCAAGGACGCCGCAAGGCTGCGCCTGGTTAGGCCAAGCAGGTATTCCAGCTCCTCGGGCCGGGGAGCGTGCGGCGTTGAGTCGAGATTCTTGAGGAGCTGGACTGACGTGGGGTAAGAGAGTCCGCACCCCTGCGCGCGTAGCCCCCATTCAAGCTCTCTCTTCAGGGTGTCCCAATCCGTTTCGGTCCCTCGGAACCCCGGGCCAAGTGCCCTCCGAAAGCTCTCGTTAGCTGCAAAGGCCGACTTTGCCTGCAGGAAGTCTTCGAGCGCCTCCAGTACCGCGATCAGCCCATCGGGGGTCAGCTTCGTGCCACTTCGCCGGAACGCGCGCGATTTGGCGTATGCCGCGCGGTAGCTGCCCTTGAGCCAGCGCAGGACGCCGTTCCCGCCCGCGCGAAGGTCCCGCCGGAGCGCGGCAAGGTCGGCGTTGGCCGGAACGTCACGCAGCAGGAGGTGCCGCTCAAGCTCAACCGCCAGCTTAGCCAGTGAGGCGTTCTGCTCCAGTGCCTGATTCAGCACGCCAGCCGCGCCGGGGAAGAACAGCTCGGGACGCACCACGGCCCGGTTCTGGATCACTGGATCGTAGAGGCAGTGGTACGCGCGAACGCACCGCTCGAACTCCTGAACGTTGCGGGGGCGTCCCACCTGCACCTTTTCGAGCGAGTCAAAGGGTGAGTGAAGCCGGTCGATTGCGCTGAGGAGCCCGTCAAGCTCGGCGACGGCGCGCCGAACATCGTCAAGCCCGCTAGCTCTGTAGAGGCGAGCAGACTCCGACAGCTCCAACAAAGCCATGTACTCCCTGGCCGCGGCCGTCACCTCGGATCGACGGGCCAGGCTCCAGAGCTCAGGAGTCCCAGCCTTGGCTGCAGCGGCAGCCTCGATGTCGTGGCATAGAGTCGCGATATCTCGAGCGGCCGTGTTCCCCGCGAGTGCGGAGCACACCAGCTGCGAAGTCGAGGCAGCGGGGTTCAAACGTTCTGCAAGATCGCCCCAATTCGCCGTGGCAGCTAGGGTCGGCCAACCAGGGGCCGAGTTCCCATTCGATGCACCTGCCTGCTCAAATGACTCCGCCGCTTTCGCGAGCTCCTGAAGGGCCTGAGCAACCCTGGGCTTATCTGATGAGTAGTAGCGCAGGGCGTTGAAGCCCTTCCAGACCTGCGCGCCAACCTCCTTCGACTCTGACAGGTGTGCGCTGAGTTCGTCGAAGAACCCCAAGCGGTCCTGAAGCTGCCGATCCGTAAGTCCGGTGTCAACGGAGGCGCGGACAAGCTCCGCGCCAGATGCTCGCAGCGCGGCGATATGCCAAAAGACCTGGAACAGCGGCTCATTGCGCGGGCCGACCCTTGAACTGGTGGCCTCTAGATACCCGTCGATCGCCTCGCGGTCAGACTGCACCTGCGCAAGTTGAGCGGTCAGTGCGTTTGGCTGCGAGAAGCTGGCGTCCATCCTGTCCCGTAGAGACTGGTATACCTGCGCCGGTTTGCTCTTGTGGCTGTGCATCTCTAAGCAGAACGCACCGAGCCCCACCCGCTGCAGGTTCTTCTGGACCACTTCTAACGCGGCCATTTTCTCGGCCACGAACAGAACGGTCTTACCCGCCGCGATCGTCGCAGCGATGATGTTGGTGATCGTCTGCGATTTACCGGTGCCCGGGGGTCCTTCGATGACCAGGCTCTTGCCTTCGACGACATCGATAATGGCCGAGTGCTGCGAACTGTCGGCGTCCACTGCCAATAGGAGGTCACGATGGCCTGAGTTGGCGTCGATGTGGTAGTCAGGCGCGTAGGTCGCGGACGAGGCGTCCTTCTCGGTGCCCTCGAATAGCGCGCGCACGAGCGGCTTCTTCTCGATCTGCTCCCAGTTCTCGGGGTCCAGGTCTCTGTACATCAGCAGCTTGGCAAAGGCGAAGAAGCCAAGTACCGCCTCTCGGCGGACTTGCCACCGGGGCTCTGATCGGACTGCGCGCTGTACCTCGGCAAAGTAGACCTCGGGGCTCCACTCGGCGTCGTACTCGGGAAGCTCCAAGTTGAACTCCTGGCGGAGCTTCATGGCGAGTGACACGTTGTGCAGCACCTCGCCACCGGTGTAACGGATCGAGTAGCTGTACCGACCCCGGCGGCCATCAAACGTCTTTTCAAGCTCGCAGGGGACGAGCAGTAAAGGCGCGCGCAGCGCCTCAGAGCTGTCGCGGCTGGCATACCACTCCAGGAACCCAAGTGCCAGATAAAACGAGGACCCGCCCGTTTCTTGGACTTCAGTCGTGGCAAGCGAGAGCATTGCCTTCGCACGCCGGTCCAAACTGTCATCGTCCAAGTCGAGTTGAAGCTTGTCGTCATAATGGGAGGACAGGCGCTGGCTGCCTGCCCGCGGCGCACGAGGCAGTTCGGCCTTCGTGATGCCGAGGGTCTCGTCCCCATCGCCGGCCGCTCTCAAGATCATCGGCCTTCCGCGGACGACCAGGCGGTCGAAGACGACGTCGGGTACTTCGTCGATGATGCGAGCGGACCGTGTCCGGCTCGGGCGGTACTTCAGCAGGATGTTTCTAAGCGAGAGATCGAGCAGTTCCTTACGGAACCGGTCGAGCTCCTTGCGCACGTCGATTCGAGACATTGCCCAAGGATATCAAAGTCTGCTCTCAGGCTGGGCGAATGGCGCACGCGGGCAGAGACCCCAGAAGTCCGATATCCGAGAAGCGCAACGAGGCCGCGGTAAGCTGCGGCACCGCTCTTCTGCATCCGCAGATATCAGCGTGACGTGTATTGGCCTCGCGCCACTCTCTTGAACAGCTTGGGGTGCTTGGTCAGGGCGATGTTGACCATCACGCGGAAGTTCTTGCTGTGGGTCTTGAACCCGGCCCGCTGCACCGCTTCCGCGATCTCCGCGATGCCCATGGTCCTGCCCTTGAGCACCTCGTGGAGTGCCCCGGGGAGGGGTTTCTCGTTTCGGGCGCGGCGGCGTCCAGGGATCGCACCCCGGTTGCCACGTCGGGGCTGATCAAAGTCGCCGCCGAGCGCCTGAATCTGCTTCTCGATTTGCGCGAGCTTCGCGAGCAGTCGGTCGCGCTTGCGTTGTAGTGGGCCAGCAGCGCGAAGGCGGCGTCTGAGCTCAGCCTCAAGTTCCTGAGCGGTGACGTTTGCGAGATTGGGACGGCGGGCCACACGACCTCCTTCTGAATGGCTCAGCTTACCCGGCCACCCAGATTCGTGCCAATCGAATGCCGGGCGGCTCAGTTCTGAGTGTTGCGACGAGCTTAGGTCGCAGGATCCCCACCACTGGTACTTGCAGACCAGATCAGGTTGTGGTTGCATGGTTCGGAGGGGGCCAGCAAGCTCCCTCATGGGGGCACACATGACTCAGCTGAGCACATCCGTTTCGCACTCAAGGACTGCACAAAGCCGAAGCACGGACCCGCCATCGAGCATCCGGCTTGCACTTACCGCAGGACTGTCGCAAGTCGGCGCAGTCGCGTTAGTCGGGATACTCGCCTTCAACATGCGGAAGTTCGATGGCAAGACTCCGAGCCAGCTCTGGGTCTGGGACCCTTACTTCCACGTTCCCATCATCGCTGCACTCCTGCTCACGGCCTTCTCCGGGTACTTCCTCGGCCGCGCAATCCGATTGCTCCCTGAGCCTCGCGGCACAAACGAGGAGATCTCACGGGAGAACTACAAGCGCTGCCTGGTCGGCCTCGGCTCGGGGCTCCTCGCGGCCACCATCATCACCGTCACCGCGCTGGCCGGCTTCGCATATTCGGGAGTCCTTGGCCGCATCTTCGGCTTCGCCAGGAACCTGTCCTCACTGCCCCCCACCACCGGTCCAGCTGGTGTGGACACCATGGTGCTCCTATTCAGCTCGCTTCTGATGGCACTTCTGGGAGCGCTCTTTTACGTCACGAACTCGCTCCACGAGAAGCGCCGCAAGGGGATGGAGGACTTCGACTGGTCGATCTTCTGGTCTGGACTCTGGTACAGGCTTGGTGAGGCCGTTCTCTTCACCATCGTGTTCTTCGTCGCGATCCGGCGTTTCGCGCCGGAAGGGTCTGACGAGTGGCTCCCCATCCTCGCTCTCTTCCTAGGAATGTCGGTCACAGCCGGCGAACGCCTTGTGTTCGGCCTCGCGCGCCGAGTGTTCCTTGCGGTCGGAGCGCTGCTTCCGCTGGAAGGAGCGGATGTCAACAACGCCTTCGACGCGCTCATGCCCGACTCCCCTACGAACCTAAAAGCGGGGCGCGAGGCTGACGGGACCATCCTCGTTCGTTGGGAGCGCCCAACCACGGGGCCCACGGTGCGCGGCTTCAAGATCGAGCTCCGGCCATCGGACTCGGGCGTTTGGCGCAGCGTGGACAAGCGAGAGGCGGGCGAGAACTCCGCCGTGCTCATCGGTATCCGCGCCGACATCGATCATTCCGTGCGAGTGGTCGCGTTCAACGACGCGGGGGAGAGTGACCCCACCCCAGCGGTTGCCGTCAAGGCGACGCCGACTGTCTAAGGAGGCTTACGCATGCATGCCGCCGCCTTGCTTCTGTCGGTGCTCTGGTCGGTGTTCTTCCTGCCGTCAGCGCCAGCGCCTGCGGACCCGCAGCTGACCGTTCGCGTAGTCGATGTGGGCGCGGGCGAGTGCTGCGTCGTGTCCCTGCCTGACGGGCAGTTCATCGTGTACGACGCCGGGAACTTCCAGGACAAGGGCAGGAGCGCCATGAGGGCGATCAACGAGATCATCCCCGACGGGAGCGAGATCGCCCTTCTCGTGCTCAGCCACTCCGACGCTGATCACCTGGGAGCGGTGCCGGCTATTTGCGAGCAGTACGCTGTTCGGCGCGTCATCCGGGGCGGCACGGGCCATTCGGCTACATGGCTGGCCGCCGACGCGGCCATCGCCGAGGAGCGGGAGGAGGGGTGCCACGATATCAACCTGGCCAGCGTGATGCTGCCGCCCGGGTCGACGTTCAAGTACGGCGATGTGTTCGTCACGGTCGTGTGCGGCTTCGACCGACCGCCCGCCGACTGGGACATCCGGGGCGACGCCGAAGCGAAGAACGCCGGCAGCATCGTGGTGCGGATGGAGTACCGCGGCCGATCGGTCCTTTTCTGTGGGGACAGCGTGGGGAGGCACAACGACGACCCCACGGACACGCTGATCGCGGCCGAGAAGTTCATGGTGGAGATGTCGCCCGTCGTGAAGCTCCAGTCAGACGCGATGATCGCGCCCCACCATGGGGCCGACAACGGCAGCTCCACCGCCTTTATCCGCGCTGTCAGCCCCTCGTTTGTCGTGTTCTGCGCGGGCCACAAAACCCAGTTCCAGCACCCACGGGCCACGACCGTACAGCGCTACCTCAACGCGGGCGTGGACGTGCGGCGGATCTTCCGCACGGACCTGGGCGATGACGACGGCCCCAAGGAGTGGGACGTTGGCCGCATCCCCGGGGCGTCGGACCCCATCGGCGACGACGACGTTGAGATCACCATTGCGAACAACGGCGAGATGACTGTTCAGTACACGAACCAACAGGAGTAGCAGCGATGCCCCCTACCGACGAACCACGGATGCCTCAGAACGGCGCGGTCCCAACATGGACGCCTCCAGGTAGGGACCCCGAAGAGTCCGGCGGGCCGGAGGACGGCGTCGCTGTTTGTATGTCGGGCGGCGGCTACCGCGCCATGGTGTTCCACGTCGGCATGCTCTGGAGGCTGAACGACGCGGGCATCCTCAAGGACGTGCAGCGGTTCTCGTGCGTTTCAGGCGGCTCAATTACAGGCGCTGTGCTCGGGCTGCACTGGCCGAAGCTCGCCGGCGGGGGCTTCAGCGAGGCGGCCTTCGGCGAGCACGTCGTGACGCCGGTCAGGAGGATGGCCTCCACCAACATCGATATCGAAGCCATCCTTCTCGGCGCACTGCTCCCTGGAGTCACCGTTGGTGACCTGGTGGCCCGGGAGTACCGCAACGTGCTATTTGGCACCGCCACCTTGCAAAACCTACCCGACAGCCCCCGGTTCGTCTTCAATGCCACTAACGTCCAGTCGGGAGCGCTGTGCCGCTTCTCGAAGCCGTACCTGTGGGACTGGCGCGTGGGCAAGTATCCGAATCCCGCCATCTCGCTCGCGGTTGCTGTGGGCGCATCGTCCGCGTTCCCGCCGGTGCTCTCTCCGATCACGCTCAAGCTGAAGCCAGGTGAGATCGCTCCCGGCACCGGCGACGACCTTTGCCGGTCGCCCTACACCACGCGCCTGGTGCTCACCGACGGCGGCGTGTACGACAATCTCGGGCTCGAGACCGCGTTCAAGCGCTACCGCACGCTGCTGGTGAGCGATGCGGGCGGGCAGATGCAGCCGGACCCTGACCCCGCCGAAAACTGGGCCGGCCACAGCAAGCGCATCCTCGACATGGTGGACAACCAGGTGCGCAACCTGCGCAAGCGGCAGCTCCTGGACGCGCTCACCACTACTGACCCAGTCCACCGCCGAGAGGGCGCATTCTGGAGCGTCCGCAGCAACATCGCGGACTACGGCCTACCCGACGCGATACCAGCGCCCTTTGCACGCACCCAAGAGCTCGCGGCCACCCCCACGCGACTGGACGCCATGGAAGACGGGCTTCAGGAACGGCTGATCAACTGGGGGTACGCCATCTGCGACGCTGCCATCCGGCGGCACTGGAAGCGCGGGCTTGCGGCCCCGAAGCGGCTGCCGTACCCCGTCAGCGGGATCTGAGCGGCTTAAGACGCGCTTTCCATCGGGAGCGTGCCTGTCACTGCCTCTGCCGCCGCCTCCGGCACCAGGCAGCGAGGGAGCCCGTGAGCACCACCGCAACCGCCGAGGGAGCGGGGACCGGAATCAGCGCGAACGACCTGTTTACGCCGTTCAGCCTGCCCCACCCCGTGATCGCCCCGGTGTCGCTGATCGCGGTGGCCTCCACAAAGGTCCAGCCCGGGGAGGGCGCGTAGCTGTTCAGGTCCATCATCTGCCCGTTCACCCAGATGAACGCGCGCTGCTGAGCGGAGTCGCCTATGAACCGCGCGGAGAAGCCGACCACGACCCCCTGGTCGTTGATGGCCGTCGCGCTTGAGTAGGTATGGCTGCCGAGCGCGCCGAGCACGACCGCGCTGTTAGCGCTCCACATTGTGGCCTTCAGGTCGCCCGAGCTGCCCGCCGAGAAGCCAACGGCGGTGCCAACGTCATTCAGCGCGGTCGCTCTGCTGCTCACCCTGCCAGCCGGCATCGGGAGGAGGGTGCCGACTCCGTTCACCCACTTCATCGCGGTCTCCGGCACTCCCGGCCCTTCGATGTTCCCCACGATCACGCCGCCGTTGTTGACGGCGTACGCACGAGTATCGTCCCCCTGCGCGTACGTGCCGCCCGCGCGGTGCGTCGGAAGCTCGGTGATCACCCCGTTGTCCCACCGGCAAGCGTGGTACCGCCCCAGCGAGGGCCGCCTGCTGTAGCCCACGACCACATCGGAGTCGTTGAGGTCATAGGCGGTGCCGCTGGGACCCTCGAGCCCCGGCAGCTGGGTGGCGACCCCGTTCCGGTAGAGGTGCGGTACGCCCTCCATTGAGAACGCCAGGTGCCCCGCCTGGTTGATCGCCAGCGGGCCGTTGTTGGCGTAGCTGGACAGCTGAGTAGAGCTCCCGGACTGCCAAAGGTTGATCCAGGTACCGGACGTGTAGGCGACCACGCCGGAGTTGTTGACGTCCTTGCCCGAATCCACAATGGAGACGACGGGGCCAAGGTTCACGGTCTTGAACTGCTGAGCATGCGCTGATGCGGCCGAGATCGCGATCGTCGCCGCGAAGATGGCGCGCGCGACTGGGGCGGTAGCGGATCTGGTCATGTTCTCTCCTCCAGCCGCGGAGCTTATCCGCAAACGGTTCCCGTTCAAACCGACTTGCACCATGACGCGGTTCTGAGGTAGCACAGGCGCGCTTCCCCGGAGGTGCCTATGTCCTACACGAACGAGGGCCGGCCTGCCCACCGCCCAAAGCCCAAGCGTCGGCTACCCCCCGAGGTGCTCACCAACGAGGAGGTGCTCCGCCTCCTCGCCGCCTGCCCGCCCACCGCTCCCGGCCTGCGGAACCGCGCCCTGATTGCGGTCCTCTACCGCGCCGGGCTTCGGGTAGCCGAGGGGGTGGCGCTCTACCCCAAGGACGTGGACCTGCAAGCGGGGACGATCCGCGTACTGCACGGGAAGTGCGACCTCGCCCGCACCGTGGGGATCGATCCCGGCGGGCTCGCAGTCCTGAGCGAGTGGCTGAAGGCTCGCGCAGAGGAGGGGTTCGGCCCGGCTCACCCGCTGTTCTGCGTTCGAGGGGGGCGGGCGTTGTCCACCAACTACGTCCGGCGGATGCTTCCGCAGCTCGCCGCGAGGGCAGGCGTCCACAAGCGGGTGCACGCGCACGGGCTCCGCCATACCCACGCGGCCCAGCTCCGGGCGGAGGGCGTGGACATTGGGATCATCTCGAAGCAGCTTGGGCACCGGAGCATCACAACCACGGCAACGTACCTCGACCACATCGCGCCGCTGGCAGTTGTACGAGTGGTGGCGGCCCGTACCTGGTCGAACTGAACGATCTACCGCTTCCGCGATCGCCGTCGGTTTCCTTTTGACGCATTGCACGACCGGCAGAGTACTTCTGCATTGTCGAGTGCTGTGCGACCGCCAATGCTGTGGGCAAGTTTGTGGTCGACCTCAAAGTTCGTCCAATCCAGCCTCGTCCTACAGGACTTACACTGTCTGTCTCCGTCGCTGTGCCAAATCAACCGGCGCTGCTCGGACGTGAACAGACGTTTGCTGTCTTTCCGCTCATAGAGGCTGCGGAACATGCCGACGAGGATCGTGTGACGGGTCTGTCGTTCCACCTTATTGTCAACAGCACGCTGGATGCTGCTCAAGTACTGTCCGAAGAGCTGGTCCTCCGGCTGAATGCCTTTCAGGTGGCGCTGGTTCTCTCGCACCTTGTCAACGCCATTCGATAGCTCTTTGAGGAGCCACATCGCCTTCCGATTGCGCGCCTTGTCAGTGAGCGCAAGGTTGTCGCGCCACATGGACCAGACCGCGATGCACAAGGAGTAGAACTCACTGCTGTTGCGGAACCGCGTTTCGCGGAGTTCCGGGAACATCCGACGCACTAAGTTGATCGACTTGGCCGCCTCCGCAGCGACTCGCCGGACCACCCGCCCATCTTGGTCGGCAACACCGATCGCTCGGTCGATCGCGGCCTTCTTGTTCGCGACGCCATCGTTCATGATCGACGCCATGATCTCGGAAACCAACTCCACGTCCTTCATCCGGGACACCTGTCCACCGGAGAAGATGCGGTTTCGCTCGAAGTAGCTTGACATACGCCTGGCGAGAACGCTGGCCTCTCTCAGGAGACCACTACGGTAAAAGCGGGCATGCCTCTTTTCCGCACCTGTCAGCGCCTTTCCTGTGGAGTTGATGCATACGAAGAGCTCAATGATGTCAGACAAGCTGCCAGTCACCTCGACCACTGGGATCGTGTAGTTCTCGATGCGCGAAACGAGCCTGGCTCGCCTTAACTCCGCCCAATTCCAGTCTCTTCGCTCCGAGCCATCATCTGACCACTTCACGGCGAATGCCTGCCGTCCAAACCCCTTAGCTCCAATGAAGCGGAAGATTGACTCAAGCCGCTGTTTACCGTCAAGCACGTCGTACACGATCTCGCCCCGCTCATTCTCGCGAGAATAGAGAAACACAGACGGGATCGGAAATCCACGGAGCAGCGATAAGATGAGCTTCTTGCGGTCGCCCTCGGTCCAGACACTCTGCCGCTGGAAGCTTGGGTTGAGGTGCAGCCGACCAGATTCGAGCAAGTGAGCGAACTGCAACACAGTCTTCTCACCGAAAGTGGGATCAATCCTTGCCTCAGTCACATCCATTCCCTCCTATCAACGCCGCTTGGCCTAGCGGCGATAGAAGCTACCACATCACAGCTCTCCCTTGCATAGGGCCTTAGGGCTTTCATAGAGGCGACAACCCGAGATCGCCGTACGAACCCGTCCGATTTGCTGATAGCTCGCGGGCGTCACGCTGACCCCTTGTGATCCACGTGTACGCCCAGAAGAGCGGGTCTTGCGGCCACCTACACTGAATGTGGCACGCCCGGGACACCATCATCGCGGTATAGGCGAGTACCCATGGGAGCCGTGCGGGAGCTTCCCCATGCTCCAGAAAAGTGTCCGGGTTCCCATGAGCCGATAAATGAAGGTCGAGCGGAAAGAGCATGTGGTACTGCTCGCGACCGTCTCTGGGCGTGATCACCAGTCCAAGCTGGTTCTCGGGACTTTCAGGGTCGGCCGCGTCGTCTGCTGCGAGGTCCTCGAATACCACGGAAAGGTCTGGCATTCCCAATCCTGCCGCCATCGCCTGAATCGCAGCAAATCGAGCCGTGCCGATCTGCTTCTGGACGGGTCCGATGTAGGGAGCCGCCTTTACATGCCGCTTCACATACTCCTGTGCCGTCCATGCCCAGTAGCGGCTCCAGCGGCCCCGCGCAGCCCAGAGGACTCTTGAGGAGTGCTCAATTAGTGGACGAGCCACTGCGAATGCGTGCGAGGGAAAGGAGGAGTCAAGCAGGACGCCGCACGCACGAATACCGCTTGACCCGAATCCAAGCGAGTAGTTCAGCAGGAATCTCGGGTCCTGCTCGGGAGGCACGCGAGATGGGAGCTCGGCCAGCAGCCGCCGATTGCACTCATCAAGCAAGCGACCAAAGCCGGTCAACAGGCGGTCAGCGGGTGTCTTGGGGATCGGCGGGCTCACTCGGCACCTGCGGTGAATGTGTTGAGTTTGTCAGCGATCCGATACCCAGCCAGCACGATCTGCTGTTCTGCCAGCTTCTCCGCCGTCCTGAAGTACCCCGCTGGCAGCAGCGGCGCGTCCTTCGGCTTGTTCTCGTCCGTGCCTAGCGCCCCCTTTACCTTTCCGTCCTGGTACGCGACCGACTTCGCGAGATCACGGCCCTCGACTGCCCACGTCCTGTACTCCGTCTCCTTTAGCTTGGGGGCGAGCGCCGTGCGTGTAAGGTCCTTCCGGACCACCAGGCCAGCGCCCCGGTCAGCGATGTCCTTCATGTTCTTGCTCGTTCCAAGGCACTGGTCCCAGAGGGCGTGCAGCTTCACCGGCATGCCCGCGTCCGTGCGCACCCAAAAGGCATTCCCGCCCTGGTCCCCTGATGGGTACTGGTTTGAATAGAGGTTGGACCCGTGCAGCGGCTGGTGCAGGTCGCTGGCGAGGTGCAGGAACCAGGAGAGGTCCTTCGCCTTCTCGGGCGCTTTCTGGTTCTCGTCCTTGAGCCCCGCCTCCACCTTGGCGAGCGCCTGAACCGCGTTCTCTGGCTCCGCCCCCTTCTTCCACTCTACCTTGGGTTCCGGCCCCTTCTTCCCGTCGAGGTTGATCGGGAAGTTGATGTAGTGCCACTTCGGGCGGTGGTCAGTCCTGTGGTGGGGGTTCTTGTCTGACCGAACCATGTCCGGCCATGTTGCCGCCCGCATGAACACCCACTCGCCTTGGTCGAAGCCCTTCGGGCACCCTGTCGAGAGGAGCGAGTACTGGACGTGCTCCTTGAGGGTGGCGTCCACCCTAGCCTTCACCTCGGGCTTGAGTTCCCGGTAGGCGATTGAGGCCGCCAGGTTGTGGCCGTAGTCGTTCCAGGCGAGGGCTGCGGGGGCGAACGCAATGAGCGCAGTGATCGTGCTGACCGTGAACGCGTTCATGCCAGATCCTACCCGACTGTTGGGGCTACGCCCTCACCAGCTATTCTCAACTTAGTACAATCGTCCGCGAACCACGCCCATGCGCGCAGCTTGGGCCTTTGGACTCGGGAAACAGTTGATCACGCACCACAGCCAATGACCCCAGCAAACTTCGTTTCCAAGTGGTCCCGCGTCAACCTGCCCGAGCGGGCGGCAAGCCAGGAGCACTTCATCGACCTGTGCCGCCTTCTGGGGCAGCCCACGCCGGCGGAGCACGATGCCACCGGGGCGGAGTACGCCTTCGAGAAGGGGGTGGAGGTTGCCGGAGGGGCCAGCAAGGGGGCCAAGGGCGACCGCGGCTTCGCGGACGTGTGGTGGAAGGGAAAGTTCGGCTGGGAGTACAAGCGGAAAGACAAGTACAAGACCCTCGATGACGCTTACCGACAGCTTCTCCAGTACCGCGAGGCCCTGGAAAGCCCGCCGCTGCTGATCGTCAGCGACATCGCCCGCACCGAGATCCACACTAACTTCACGGCCACCAGGAAGGAAGTCCACACCGTCGCCCTGGCGGACATGGACAGGCCCGAGGCCCTCGCCCTCCTCCGCCGCGCCTTCACCGACCCCGAGAGCTTCCGCCCCAAGGTCACGGCCCAGAAGGTCACCGAGGAGGTCGCCAAGCACTTGGGCACGCTCGCCCAGGCTCTCCGCGACCGCGGCCACGACCCGCACACCACTGCGCACTTCCTGATGAAGTGCATGTTCTGCCTCTTCGCCGAGGACGTGCGGCTGCTGCCCAAGGACCTGTTCAAGACCCTCCTTCAAAAGTGCCACCACCACCCTAAGCAGCTCACGCCGCGCCTCACCGAGCTGTTCGGCAAGATGCGGACGGGCGGCGCTTTCGGCACCGAGGACATCGCCTGGTTCAACGGCGGGCTGTTCGACGAGGAGCCCGCCCTCGAGCTCACAGAGACCGAGATCGGGCTGCTGCTGGTGGCCGCGGGGCAAGAATGGGGCAGCGTCGAGCCGGCCATCTTCGGCACGCTCTTCGAACGCTCACTGGACCCCGCCAAGCGCTCACAGATCGGCGCTCACTACACCAGCCGCGAGGACATCCTCCTGGTGGTCGAGCCGGTCATCATGGAGCCGCTGCGGCGGGAGTGGGACGCCGTCCGCACCGAGTGCGAGGAGTTGGCCGCGCAGCGCGTCGAGGCCGCCCGCCGCGAGCAGAAGAAGGCCCAGAAGAAGGGCGACGTGAAGTCGTCCACCCTCACTGGCCGCATAGAGAAGAGGCTGCGGGCGTTTGTGGACCGACTCTCGGGCGTCCGTGTGCTCGACCCCGCGTGCGGATCGGGCAACTTCCTGTACGTTGCCATCCAGCGGCTGCTCGACCTGGACAAGGAGGTTATCACCTTCGCGTCCCGGTCCGACATCGCCGTGCCCCTCTTCCCGGGCGTCCGCCCGACGCAGCTCTACGGCATCGAGATCAATCCCTACGCCGCGGAGCTGGCGCAGGTCGTCATCTGGATTGGCTACCTCCAGTGGATGCGCGATAACGGGTTCAAGGCCCCCAGCGACCCCGTGCTCGCCTCGCTCAAAACCATCGAGAACCGCGACGCCATCCTCAAGGTCGGCAAGAACGGTGAGCCGCTACCCCACCCCGCGGAGTGGCCGGAGGCCGACTTCATCATCGGGAACCCGCCGTTCCTGGGCTCCAAGGTGTTCCGGCAGAACGGCCTCGAGGAGCCGTACATCCAAGCGATGTTCGCGGCCTACGACCTGCCCAAGACCAGCGACCTGTGCTGCTACTGGTTCGAGCTCGCCCGACGATCAATGAGCGGGTACACCAGATTGCGGGCGGGCCTGCTCGCCACTCAGGGAATCCGCGGAGGGGATAACCGCACGGTCCTGGAGCGGATCAAGAACGAGGGCGACATCTTTCTCGCCTGGTCGGACCGGAACTGGACCCTTGATGGCGCGACTGTGCATGTCTCAATCGTCGGATTCGAAGCGGGCGTGTCGAAACTGCACGTTCTCGACGGTTCCGAGGTGGCGCACATCAACGCTGACCTGACGAGCGGGTCCAACTTGGTTGGAGCCGAGCTCATCAAGGAGAACCGCTCCACATCCTTCATCGGCGGCATGAAAAAGGGTGCTTTCGACCTAACACTGGAGGGTGCTCGCGGATTACTCGCGGAGCAAGGCAATCCCTCTGCTGTGACCAACGACGAGGTCGTGCGGCCGTGGGTAAACGGGCTGGACATCACCCGCCGTTACCGGGGGGCGTGGATCATCGACTTCGGAACCCGCGATCAGGCCGCGGCGGCCCGCTTCGCCGCCCCGTTCGAATACACCCGTGAGCATGTGAAGCCTGAACGTGACAAAGTGAGAGCGGGCTTCGAACGTGAGCGGTGGTGGCAGCTCGCGCGGCCAGTCCCCGAACTGCGATCTAGGCAGGATTCACTAACCCGGTGCATCGTGACGGCACGCGTCGCCAAGCACCGATTGTTCATGTTCCTCGATCCGAAGACTGTGATCGACGGCCAGCTTGTGGTGTTCGCGAGGTCCGACGACTACTTCCTTGGTGTCCTCCACTCGTCGGTCCACGAGCTCTGGGCCCGCCGAATGGGCACGCAGCTGCGTGAGGCCGAGTCCGGCTTCCGCTATACGCCCACCAGCTGCTTCGAGACCTTCCCCCTCCCCTGGCCACCCGGCAAGGAGCCGGTGAACGACCCGTGCTACAAGGTCATAGCGGCAGCGGCGAAGGAGCTCGACGTGCAGCGGGAGCGATGGCTGAACCCGCCGGAGTGGATCGCGCCCATCGCGGCCCGCATCGACGCGGCGGACCAGTTCCTCGACGTGCCCGAGGCAGCACGCCCGCTGATCCGCCACTCAGCCATCATGGCAGTGGCCGCGCAGGACCCCAAGCTCAAGAAGCGGACGCTGACGAACCTGTACAACGAGCGCCCTACGTGGCTGCGGCTCGCCCACGAGCAGCTCGATCGCGCCGTCCTCGCCGCGTACGCCGCCGTGGACCCGCAGGGTGGCTGGCATGAGGACTGGGCCGAGGTGTGGGTGGAGACCGGCGCTGGCCAGCCCCTGCCCGAGGGGCATGCGCTGGCGGCGAAGCGCGCGGAGGTGGAGGAGCGGGTGCTGGGGAACCTGCTGAGGATGAATGGGGAGCGAGCATCGCGTGCCACTCCCCAGAGAACCTCCTTCTCTCAGGAAGCCTGATCCAGAGAGTAACGATGCCGAGCAGAACGACGACAACGGGACCGGGCGATCACGATGATCGTCCGAGCAATAGACCAGAATTATGGTTTGATGCTGAGGGCCACCTCATCTCCTCCGGCCCGGTGCCACTATCACGAGCGATACTTGCCATTCGCACCCAGCTGGAGATGTTTCTGTCGCAGCTAGAGCGCTGCGAGCGCACCCAGACGGGCGCAGTGATAACCGGCAATCGAAGAAGCCTTCGAGTTTTGTGGGGGAGAATCTGGCTGTTGGGATCGCTGGTTTTCTCCCGCACTCTTACGGGCGGTTGCACGACCGACTGCGGGGACGGGATTCAGGTTGTCACTGGTCAGCGGCCTCACCTAAACGCGGAGCCTCTCGCGAACGCCTTGAGCAGCCTGTACTTGCGCCGGATGTTCCTCGACAAAGACACCCTAGTTGCGGAACTGACGGCGGGTGAAGTCAAAGACCTCCGCAATCTGCACCGTGAACTGAAGGCCCATCTCGTGCTACAGCTCGCATCGGAAACTTCTGAGCGCCGTGCGCAGAGGCGATCGCCTCATCTGCTGCCGGATCCGATCCCAAATCATGCGCTGGCGAAGAAGGTCGCCCTAGATGCGGAGTACATCTCGAAGCAGTTGAAGAGGGCACTGAGATCAGCGGGGCGAGCTCTACCAACCACCGGTCAAGGCATACCTCTCCGCTGGTCGCACCAGACTCTTCGAGCAGCGACGCCTCACCTTCCGGAGCGCGGCACCTTGCGAAAAGCTCTTGAGAAGTTCGGTTTCGGGAAACCGAACTAAACCGTACAAACCGGAATCTGGCCAAGTCCGCGGTCCCGTGGAGCCAGCGCGTATTTCTTGAGCGATGAACCATGTGTATCCATGTTCATCATGACCACGCCGTACCAAGCCGCCACACACCATCAGCAGCCGCCAACCGCAACCAGTCTCCTGCTCAAGCCACGCGATGCAGCGATCGCTCTGCAGTTGAGCGCACGCAAACTTTTTGACCTCACCAAGAGCGGTGAGATCGTGGCGGTCCGCATCGGGCGGGCTGTGCGGTACGACCCGCTCGATCTCGCCGCCTACATCGCCGCACACAAGGGGCATCGGCCATGAACGCTCCCCATCGCGTTGCTCCTGCCCCTGAGGCGGAGGTGCGTGCGCTCGCGGCCATGCTCCGGTTCGGCGAGGCGCGCGCGAGATTCCGCGACCTGGGCTTGACGCCTCTGAGCTTTACGCACCCCTTCGCCCAATGGATGTCAGCACGGGCCCTCACCGGTGCGGAACTGCCGGTTGACCAGCGGTCGCTAATGGACAAGGAGGCGGAGGACAAGTACTCGTGGAACGCAGCCTTCGAGTGGCTTCAACCCCATGACGCTGCGACAGCGATCCGGTACGTGGATCGCTTTGCCTTGTTCGCCGCCTCCAGGTACTTGCCCGACGAACTCACATTTGCGGCGAAGCGGATACGTGCGGGCCAGGAGCCTGCATCGGCGTGTCTGCGAATATTTGCGCTGCTCAAATTCATGGAGGGACAGCAGGCATGAGCCATTCACTCGACCGCGACTGCGACGCTGTTGTTCGGACGCTGGAGGGTGAGCCTGCACCCGACCCCATGGCCACGCCGCTCTCTCAAGCCGTAGACGCGGAAACTGAGATAGCCGGCCAGGGGTCCCCGGAGCCGTCGCAACGCAAGTCCCAGGCGACCCTCCTCATTGACCTCGTGCTCACCACCCCCGGACTTGAACTCTTCCACTGCGAGGACGGGGAGGCGTACGCGACATTCCCAGTAGGCGATCACGTCGAGACGTGGCGTCTCTCCAACCGAGGGTTCCGCGAATGGCTGATGCGCCAGTTCTACGAGCTGTTCGGGAAGGCGGCTTCCGCGCAGGCGTTGCAGGACGCAATCAGCACCTTGTCGGGCGAAGCCAAGTTCAAGGGACCGCAGCGTCAGGTCTGCCTGCGCGTGGCAGGGCTCAATGGGCTCGTGTATCTCGATCTATGTGACAAAGACTGGCGGGCCATTGAGGTGTCACCCTCCGGCTGGCGGGTCATCAATAGCACGACGGCCCCGATTCGGTTTTTCCGGCGCAGAGGGATGCATCCATTGCCATCGCCCCAACACGGTGGCTCCATTGAACAGCTGCGCCCGCTTGTCAATCTCCCGGAGGACGAGCAATGGGTCCTGTTCGTGGGCTGGCTCGTTGGAGCACTGCGACCCACCGGCCCATACGGGGTTCTGAATGTCGATGGGGAGCAAGGATCAGCGAAGTCCACGCTCTGCAAAATGGCCCGGCGGCTCATTGACCCAAACGAAGCGGACCTGCGTCGCCCCCCGCGTGACGAACGGGACGTGTTCATCTCGGCCGGCAATGGCTGGATGTGCTGCTACAACAACTTGTCTGACCTCAAGCCGCACCTGTCGGATGCCATCTGTGCGCTCGCCACGGACGGGGGCTTCGCCACCCGCACCCTCTACGAGAACGACGACGAGACGATCTTCAAAGCCCGGAGGCCGGTCCTACTCAACGGGATCGAAGATGTCGCCGACCGTTCGGACCTGATCGACCGGACCGTGCGGTTGTCGCTGTCGCCCATCGCTGCGGACGTACGGCTCTCAGAGACGGAGATTTGGCGGAAGTTTGACGAGATTCGACCGGCTGTACTCGGGGCATTGCTGACCGCTGTCAGTGCTGCACTCCGGAACTTCAACTCGGTCCGGCTGCCCGTCAAGCCCAGGATGGCTGACTTCGCGATCTGGGTGACCGCCGCCGAGGAGGGCCTCGGTTGGTATGGCGGGCGATTTATGGCGGCGTACATGGCGAACCGGGAGGGCGCGAATGCCTCCGCCGTCGAGTCCTCGCCGGTAGGAGCGGCCGTTCTTCAGCTCCTGGCTCAACAACCGCATTGGAGTGGCACTGGGGCCGAACTCCTGGATCACATCCGAGTGCTCACGGCCGATCCGCTGGTTCGTGAATGGCATGGAGCCGCGGGCGCGAAGTCGCTGATCGGGGCGCTTCGCCGGCTGGCCCCGAATCTTCGTGCCATGGGGGTAGAGGTGAACATTCCCGTCAAGGGTTCGGGGAAGTTCAAGCGGAAGATCATCCAACTGGAACACCGCCGCACCGCTGGGTCCGCTCACCCCGCTGCCTCCGCTGACCAGGGAGAGGCGGATGGAGCGGAGGGAGCGGACCCAGACCGGACCCCATGTTCCAACGGAATTGAACTGGCGGGAGGTACCCGATGATCCCCACCTATGCGAATGCGATCCTCAGCGCCGCCGCTGAGGTGGAGGAGGCAGAGCTAGCGATCAAGGCAGCCATCACGGCGGCCGCGACCGTAGGGGACTGTGCCCGGGTGTCCGAACTCATGGCGGCCTGGGCAACCACACCAGCTGTGGAGCTCGCCGCCCGAATCCGGGCCCATAAACCCGTCACCAACAAGGACTTGATCCATGCTGGCCCTTTGGGGTAGGTGTGACGCACGCCGGCAAGGTGCCGGCGTGAGAGGATGACCATGAAGGTCGTAGCCCTGTTTAGAGTGAGCACCGAGCGGCAGGCGGACCAAGGGGCGTCGCTGGAAGCGCAGGAGCGCGTCTATGCGGAGCACGCCAGCAAGTCGGGGTGGACAACCGCTGCCACGTTCAAAGGTGCGGAGTCGGCAACCCAGGCAGCAAGCGACCGCCGTGTGCTTCAGCAGGTGCTGGGGTTCATCCGCGAACACACCCTGGATGCGATTTACGTGCACGAGCAGAGCCGCCTGACACGCGGGGATGAGCTAGAGGTCGCCCTGCTGATGCGGGAGCTCAAGGAACGAGGACTCAAGATCCTGATCAATGGCACTGTCCGCGACCTCTCCAGCATCGACGAGCGGTTCATGGTCGGGATTCAGGGTGTCGTGGATAGGGCCGAGTCTGAGCGGATCAAGGAACGAATGCTGCGGGGTAAGCGCCAGAGGGCCGAGCAGGGACGCAAGAGTTCAGGGCCAGCCCCCTTCGGCTTCAGAAACCCGCACCCAGGCGAACCGGGACGAGGCACGCTGGTCATCGTGGAGGCCGAGGCCGCAACCATCCGACGCCTATTCAAGCTGAGCGCTGAGGGGCGGGGGGATCGCTCGGTAGCCGTTGAACTGAATCGGTTGGGACTTGTGTCACCCCGGGGAGGCCAATGGGGCAAGACTAGCGTCCGCCGCGCTCTTGATAATCCCGCCTACATCGGGACCTGCGCCAGCAATGTCTGGGTCAGCGGCAAGGGCACGCGAGGTTTCCGGTTCGACCCCAACAACCAGAAAGCGATCATCCGGGAGAACGCATACCCCGCCATTGTCACCCGCGAAGTTTGGGACGCGGTTCGGGCTCGGCCTAAGCTGCCGCGAACAGCGGTCCCGAGGATGCTCTCAGGGCTGCTCTACGTGGACAACCACAAGTACGAGGGGGACGTTGGGCGAGGGTGTAGGCTCTACCGAGCACCCAAAGGGGTAAAGGGGTGCCCGTGGTTGGACGCGGAGACCGTGGACGGTGCAGTTTGGGACGCCTTCGCGTCACTGGCCACTTCTGCGGAGTTCGTTGAGCGGCTGCTGGCAGCCGCTGCGGACCCCTACCAACGACAGGCGGTGCTGCAAGAGATCGACCACCTCAACGACCAGATCGGCAGGGGCAGGCGGCGGCTCGATCGGCTGCTAGAAATGAGGGCCGACGGCGAGATCACCAAGGACGAGTTCCTGGCGAAAACGAAGCAGACCAAGGAAGGCATCGCGGCCCACGATCGTGAGCTGGAGGCTCTCCGGGGCAAAGCAGCCACCATGGACACCAGTCAGTCCACTCGCGTCGTCAAGGCCGTCCAAACCGTCCTTGCAGGCCGCACGAGACTCTCAGGAGACCAGAAACGGGCGGTGCTCCGAACCATCGTTCGGCGCGTGGATGTCGAGGCAGTCCGGACCGGGAACAAGCTCGGCCGGGACATGCGGGGGCGGGTCTTAGGGGGTTCTGTGCGTACGTGGGGAGTGAGCCGGGTGACGTTTGCATTGTCCTTGCCCAAGGCTGTTGAGGGCCCCCACGCTCAAACAGAGCCGAACCGTTGCGGACAGTCGGCTACAACGCCTTTGAACTCGGCCCAACTGCCAGACTCGGCAGATCGCACCCGCGTCGGACACTTGGTCCGGGTTCCCTCATGCTCGGCCCCCCCGGCAGCGGCAAGACCATGATGGCCAAGGCGCTGCCGGGCGTGCTGCCGCCGCTCACGCCCGAGGAGGCGATCGAGATCACGCGCATCTACTCGGCCGCGGGCCAGCTCAACCCCGGGCAGGGTCTCATCGCCACCCGCCCCGTCCGCTCGCCCCACCACACCGCCAGCTCCGCGGCCATCGTCGGCGGCGGCGTCGTGCCGCGGCCGGGCGAGATCTCCTTGTCGCACAGAGGGGTCCTGTTCCTCGACGAGCTCGCCGAGTTCCCCCGCGACGTGCTCGAGGGTTTAAGGCAGCCCATGGAGGACCACGTCGTCACCATCGCCCGCTCGCACTCGGCCGTGCGCTTCCCCGCCAACTTCATGCTCATCGCGGCCATGAACCCGACGCCCAAGGGCGACCTCTCGCCCGGCGAGGCGGGCAAGCGCGAGATGGAGCGGTACATGGCCCGCCTCAGCGGCCCGCTGCTGGACCGCATCGACATCCACGTCGAGGCCCCCGCGGTGCCGTGGAAGGAGCTCACCGCGGGCACGCAGCACGCCAAGCCGACCAAGCCTGGCACCACAACCGCGCAGATGAAAGAGCAGGTGGAACGCGCCCGCGCCGCCCAGCACGCCCGCCAGGGCGCCACCACCCCCAACGCCCGCCTCTCCGGCAAGCAGCTCGACACCCTTGCGCCCATGGACCAGGCCGCGCACGAGATGCTGGGCCAGGCCCTCACGGAACTCGGTCTCTCCGCCCGGGCCTACGACAAGGTCCGGCGCGTCGCCCGCACCATCGCCGACCTCGAGGGCGCCCCCACGCTCGCGACCCACCACGTCTCCGAGGCCGTTTCGTACCGATTGCTGGACCGCAAGGTGTAAAGACCTATTACCGCAGAGCTCGCAGAGCACGCAGAGGAAGGCGCGGGGCAGGGTTTAAGGCCGGGAAGCCGGGAGCCAAGCCCGCCGGTGCATCCCGCTGCGTCCGCGGCCCGGTCCCCGATCCCGTGCATCCCTCTGCGTTCTCTGCGTGCTCTGCGGTTGAACGCCTACCCCTCCCGCGGCGCCATCGGGTCCGTCGCCTGCACCGGCAAACCCTTCTCCAGCGGCGCGTCGCCCGCCCCCGCCGCGAAGATGGTCCCGTCGGTGTACACGTGGTTGATGACCGGCTCCACCTCGGGCCAGTGGCTGTCCATCCTGTTGTACGCCTTGGGCAGCCAGAACGTCCTCAGCTTCGGGCCCTTCCAGTTGCTGTACACGTGCCCCAGCAGCAGGTCGTCGCGCATCCTGGGCAGCTTCTGGCACTGCTGCATCCACGCGTGCAGGAACTGCAGCATGGGCGCCCCGTACTTGACGCGGAACACCCCGCTCGCGGGCCCCAGCCTCGTGGCGTCGTGGAACCGCGCCCCCGGGTTGGCCTCCGCGTACCAGTTGTAGATCATCAGGTCGTACTGGTCGTCGTCCAGCAGCGCGGGGTACTGCATGACCTCGCAGTCCGCGTCCATCCAGACCACGCTCTTCTTGTTCTTGAGCAGCTTGTCGTACACGAACCTGGGCTTGAACCCCAGGTTCCTCACCCAGTCGCCCCCCGAGGGCAGCTGCTCGATCTGGTGCTCGATGCCGAACTTCTCGCAGCTCGCGCGGAGCTTGGCCGCGTACGCCGCGTAGTTCCCGTCGCCGGTGTAGTAGCTGACCACGAGCATGAACAAGGGTAGCGCCGGACCGGAGAAGCTCTCGCGGAGACGCGGGGGCGCGGAGAAAGGCATGCAAGAGGCGCGCACGCCGGCGTGGCCGCACCCCGTGCCACCAACTTCCGGCTCTGCGGAAGTTGGTGCGGTGCGCACCCTGCTCACCCATCGCGCGAACGCCTTGCCTTCAGCAGGGAGTCGCAAGAGGGGCCGCAGCCCCTTTTGCACCAGCGGCCACCGCGCACCGGATCATTCATCGTGGTTGTACACTGCCTCCAAGGGCCCCAGGAGCCCGCCCATGAACACGATCAGGCTTGAGCTGGTCCGCGCGGCCCGCAACGCGAGGATGACGCTGCACTTGGTCTCGGTGATGATCCTGGGCTTCACACTGCAGCTACTGGCCTGCAAACTCGAGCACAGGCCGCCCGGCGCGTTCCGCACGCTCTCGCTCATCGGGCTTGGCCTGATGGGTCCTTGCCTGATGGTGTCCATGTTCTACACGGCCAGCCGCCTGAAACGCGCCGTCATCGCCGCGTCCCGCCTCTGCCCCGCGTGCGGCTACGACCGTACCGGCACGGCGCAGAACGCCCCCTGCCCCGAGTGCGGCGGGCCCTCGGACAACGTGCCTTAGGCAGGGAGTCGCAAGAGGGGCGGCAGCCCCTTTTGCACCAGCGGACCCGCGGCCGCGCAGTGTGCGCTGAAGACTCCAAGGCAAAGCAGCGAAGGCGCTGGCTCCGGTTGGGCACTTGTGGGGAGGTGCGGCAAAGCCGCGCACCCCCCCACCGTGCCCAAAGTCCCGGGGGCGTTGCCGTCGACCGTGCGCACGGATGTCCCAATGTGAACCGAAAGCCCAGGGATCATGATCCCTGGGCTTTGCACGCGTGCCGACGTCTACTTCTCCCCGCGCCGCGATAGACGCCGCACGAGCGCGTACACGCCGGCGTAAATGAACAGCGCCGCCAGCAGGGCCGGGAACACGGCCTCCCCGCCCACCCGCTGCCCCGTGCTCGGCGAGCGCGTCTCGCCGTCGTGCACCACCACCCGGCACACCACCACCGCAAAG
>Ga0196963_10000514_pt1 | contig 34612 bp, 30 predicted proteins | sample S1_5metaG_FD_148600 | JGI IMG/M metagenome (GOLD analysis project Ga0196963, IMG submission 148600) | Soil microbial communities from Anza Borrego desert, Southern California, United States - S1_5 | ecosystem: Environmental > Terrestrial > Soil > Desert | place: USA: California | collected...
TTCGAGCTTCGAGCTTCGAGCTTCGAGCTTCGAGCTTCGAGCTTCGAGCTTCGAGCTTCGAGCTTCGAGCTTCGAGCTTCGAGCTTCGAGCTTCGAGCTACTCGGACTTCCGTCCGATCTTCTCGAACAGCACGTAGATCGACGGCACGACCAGCAGGCTGAGCGTGGTCGCGACGATCATCCCGCCGACGATGGCGATCGCCATCGGCGCGCGCAGCTCGCCGCCGGGTCCGACGCCGATCGCGATCGGCATGGCCGCGGCGATGATCGCGATCGAGGTCATCAGGATCGGACGCAGGCGTTCCTTGCCCGCGTCGCGCATGGCGGTGATCGCGTCCGCGCCTTCGGCGCGTCGCCGCGCCGCGACGTCGACCAGCACGATCGAATTCTTCTTCGCCAGGCCCATCAGCAGGATCAGGCCGATGCCGCTGAACAGGTTCAGGGTCTTGCCGGCGATCAGCAGCGCGAGCAATCCACCGGACAGCGCCAGCGGCAGGACCATGAGCACGGTGACCGGATGCTTGAACGAGTTGAACTGCGCGGCCAGCACCATGTACGCGACCAGGACGCCGAGCGCGAAGGCGATGAGCATGTCCCAGCCGGTCTCGCTCGCCGCCTGGCTGGCGCCGGCGAGCTTCATGCGCAGGCCGTCGGGCAGCGTCCGGCCGAGCTCGTCGACCACGGCGAGCGCGGCGCCCTGCGAGCTGCCCTCGGCGACGTTGGCGGTGATGGTCACGGCGCGCTCGCGCGCGCGGCGCGTGATCTGCTGCAGGGTCGGCCGCTCGGTGGCGGTCACCAGCATCGACGCCGGCACCAGCGTCCCGTCGCGCGTGCGCAGGCGCAGGCGGCCGATGTCCTCGGGCTGGTCGCGCTGCGATTCGAGCACCTGCACGCGCAGGTCGATGCGCCGGCCCTGGGTGGTGAACTTGGCGACGCGCAATCCGCCGACGACGGTCTGGATGGTCTCGGCGATGTCGTCGACCGGCACGCCGAGGTCGTCGGCGCGCGCGCGGTCGGGCTCGACGGCGAGCTCGGGGGAGCCGACCTTCCAGTTGCTGTCGATGTCGGCGGCGGTGCCGCTGGCCTCGAGGGTCCTCATCGCCGCCTGCGACGCCGCGACCACGCCGTCCCAATCCGCGCCGCCGATCGAGAACTCGATCGGCTTGCCGCCGCCGCCGAAGCCCTCCACCGACGGATCCTGCGGCAGCGCGCGCAGGCCGGGGATCGCGTTGAGCTCGCGCCGCAGCTCGCCGATCAGCTCCTGCTGCGAGAAGGCGCGCTCGTCGGGCGGCACCAGGGTGAGGAACATCTGACCGCCGTTGGCGCCCTGGCCGCCGAAGCCGCCGGCGACCGAGTACATGCGCTGGACCTCGGGCCGCGCGTCGACGATCGCCTCGGCCTTGCGGATCAGCGCGTCGGTCTCGTGGATGTCTGAGCCGACCGCGGTCTGGAAGCCGATGCGCAGGCGCGACTGCTCCTGCGCCGGCACCTGCTCGCGCGGCAGCACGTTGACGGCGAACAGCGAGGCGGCGAACAGCAGCACGGCGGCGATCGTCGTCAGCCACGGGTAGCGCAGCGTGACCCCCAGGCAGCGGTCGTAGATCCGCGCGACCCAGGTCAGCGCGCGGTCGACCAGCCCGCCGAAACCGCCGCCGCGATGGCCGACGGTCAGGAACTGGGCGCAGCGAGCCGGGGCCAGCGTCACCGCCTCGATGTAGCTGAGCATCACCGCCAGGGACAAGGCGACGCCGAACTGCAGGAAGAACTGGCCGATGACGCCGCGCATGAACACCACCGGCACGATGATCGCGACCACCGCGATGCTCGCGGCGAGCGCGGCGAAGGCGATCGACTTGGTGCCGCGCGCGGCGGCGGTCGCCTTGTCGTCGCCGGCCTCGCGCCGGCGCACGATCGACTCGAGCACCAGGATCGCGTCGTCGACGACGATGCCGACCGCCAGGCCCAGCGCGAGCAGGGTGAACAGGTTCAGGGTCCAGCCGAGCGCGTGGATGATCGCCAGCGCGCCGAACAGCGACATCGGGATCGCGAGCAGGACGTTGAGCGTCGACGAGAACGAGCGCAGGAAGATCCACGCCACCACGCCGGTCAGCAGGATGGAGATGAATATCTCGAAGCGCAGCTCGCTGATCGAGTGCTCGATATAGGGCGTCGAGTCGAAGTTCACCCCGATGTCCATGCCCTCGGGCAGCTCGCGCTTGAGCTCGGCCATCGCCGCCTTGACCGCGTCGCCGACGGCGACCGCGTTGGCGCCGCGCTGCTTGCGGATGCCGATGCCCTGCGCGGGCAGGCCATCGACGCGGTTGAGCCGCGAGAGGTCCTCGAAGCCGTCCTCGACCAGGGCGACGTCGGAGAGCCGCACCGGCGCCGGGGCCGGACCGCCGACCACCACCGCGGCCAGCGCGTCGAGGTCGAGCGCCTCGCCGAGCACGCGCACCGAGACCTCGCGCCCGCCGGCCTTGAGCGCGCCGCCGGGCAGCTCGAGGTGCTGCCGGCCGATCGCGTCGACGACCTCGCTGGCGGTGACGCCGTGCTGGTCGAGCTTGTCGACGTCCAGCCACACGCGCACGTTGCGTTCGCGGTAGCCGCCGAGCGTGACCTCGCCGACGCCCGGGATGACCTGGAAGCGCTCCTTGACGCGGTAGCGCGTCCAGTCGGCCAGCACCTGCGGCGAGAACGGTCCCGACAGGCTCAGCCACATGATCGGCTGGTCCTCGGGATTCTGCTTCGACACCACCGGCGGATCGATGTCGCGCGGCAGGCGGCGCTGGACCTGCGCGATGCGCGACTGGACCTCCTGCATCGCGGTGTCGATGTCGCGGCCGAGGTGCATCTCGACGGTGATCGAGGCGGTGCCGCGGCGCGCGCTCGAGCGGATGTCGCGCACGCCCTCGACCTGGGTGAGCGCCTCCTCGATGACGTCGACGACCTCGACGTCGACCAGCTCCGGCGCGGCGCCCTCCCACGTGACGTTGACGCTGACCACCGGGTAGTCGACGTCGGGGTACTGGCTGACGCCGATGCGCGACAGCGCGATGAGCCCGAACAGGACGCACCCCGCCATGATCATCCACGCGAGCACCGGCCGGCGGATGCAGGTATCGATGAAGCTCATGGCGCGGCGGCGGGCGGCTGCGCGGGCGGCTGGGCCGGGGCGGGCGTCGCGTCGGCCTCGGCGTCGGCGGCGTCCTCGGAGCTCTGCGCTACGGGCTGCGCCGCCCGAGTTTCGGGCTTCGTTGCGGGCGCTTCGGGCTTCGCGCCCGGCGCGCCATCCTTGGCGCCCTCCACCGGCTTCGCGCCCCCCTCGCGCACCGGCGCGCCCTCGACCAGGGCCTCGGCGCCGCGCACCACCACGCGTTCGCCGACCGTCAGACCGGAGCGCACCTCGACCAGGCCGTCGTCGGTGCGCAGGCCGATGGTCAGGACGCGGCGCCGCGCGGTGCCGGCCTCGACGACGAAGGCGAGGAAACCGTCCTCGCTCGGGCGGATCGCGGTCTGCGGCACGAGCGGCGCGCGTCCGCCGCCGATCGGGATGACGACCTGGGCGAACTGGCCCGGGCGCAGGCGCTCGGCCGCGGCGGGGGCGACGTGCGCGATCAGCTCGACCATGCGCGTGCGCGGGTCGGCGGAGGCGGCGACGTGCCGGATCACCGCGTCGGTGGCGCCGCTGACGCCGGGGGTGGTGAAGGTCAGCGGCTGCTCGGGCTTCAGCGCCACCGCCTCGTCGGCCGGCACCTGGAAGCGCACCAGCAGCGGATCGACGCGCAGCAGGTCGACGATGACCGCGCCGGGCTGGGCGTACTGCCCGGTGGTGGCGACGCGGCCCTGCACCACGCCGGCGACCGGCGCGCGCACCGTCGCGTGCTGGAGATCGAGCTCGGCCAGGCGCAGGCGCGCGTCGGCCTGGGCGACCTCGGCCTCGGCGACCTGGACGCGCGCGCGCACGCCGGCGAGCTCCTCGGCCGAGACCAGGCCCTCGCCCTTGGCGGCGAGCGCCTCGCGGCGCGAGACCGACGCGGCGGCCTCGTCGCGCGCGGCCTTGGCGCGGGCGAGATCGGCGACCAGCGCGTCGCGCTCGAGGCGGTAACGGGCCGGATCGATCTCGGCGATGACCGCGTCGGCCGCGACCCGATCGCCTTCGGCGACCGCCATCCGCTCGATGACGCCGGCGACGCGCGCCGACACCGGCACGCGCTCGAACGCCTCGAGCGAACCGACCGCGCGCACGGTGTAGGCGAGATCGCGCTCGGCGACCGCCTGGACCTCGACCGGGAACGACTTCGGCTTGCCGCCGCCCTTCGCGTCCGGCTTCGCCTTGTCGCCACCGCACCCGGCGATGACGCCCAGCGCGCAGAGGACGAGCAGGGCGCGCGGTCGGGGCGGAAGCATCGGGACGATGCTGCGTATCGATGTCCATCGATCAACCCGCGACGGACCCCGTGGCAGGTCGGGCGATCGGCCGGTCAGTCTGAGCGATCGGCGGCGTCGCGCTCCCTCAGCGCGCCAGGTACCGCGCGAGCATCGCGGTCGTCGCCGGATTGAAGCCCGTCACCGTGGCGCCCTTCTTCGAGCGGCTGCCCGCCAGCTGCGTCCGCACCTGCTTGGCGAGCACCTTGCCCAGCTCGACGCCCCACTGGTCGAAGCTGTTGAGGCCCCAGACGAAGCCCTGCACCGCCGTGCGGTGCTCGTACAGGGCGAGCAGCTGGCCGACGGCGTAGGGCGTCAGCGCATCCATCAGGATGACGTTCGACGGGCGGTTTCCCGGGAAGACCTTGTGCGGGATCAACGACGCCGGCACGCCCTCAGCCCGGCATTCGTCCGCCGTCTTGCCGAAGGCCAGCGCGTCCGGCTGGGCGAAGAAGTTGGCCATCAGCTCGTCGTGGTTCGCGACCGGCTCGCCCTTCAGCGCGATCGGCCGCTGGCTGCGCCGGAAGCCGATGAAGTCGCAGGGCACGACGCGGCCCTGATGGATGAGCTGGTAGAAGCTGTGCTGGCCATTGGTGCCGGGCTCGCCGAAGTCGACCTCGCCGGCGTCGAAGCCGAGCTCGGTGCCGTCGAGCGCGACGCGCTTGCCGTTCGACTCCATGTCGACCTGCTGGATGTGCGGCGCGAACTTGTTGAGCGCCTGGCAGTACGGCAGCAGCGCGCGCGACGCGCGGCCGAGGAAGCTCGAGTTCCAGACGCCGAACAGCCCGAGCAGCGTCGGCAGGTTCCTCTCGATCGGCGCGTCGCGGAAATGCTCGTCGAGCGCATGCCCGCCGGCGAGGACCTGCGCCAGCGGCTTGAAGCCGTACTGCAGCGCCAGCGGCAGCACGCCGACGGCGCTCCACACGCTGTAACGCCCGCCGACCCAGTCCCAGAAGCCGAACGCGTTCTTCGGATCGATGCCGAACGCCGCGACGTCCTTGAGGTTGGTCGAGACCGCGACCATGTGCTTGGCCACCGCCTTGGCGCCGAGCTTCTTCGTCAGCCACGCGCGCACGGTGCGCGCGTTGAGCATCGTCTCGGCGGTGGTGAAGGTCTTCGAGATCACCACCACCAGCGTCGTCGCCGGATCGAGGCCCTCGAGCGCGCGCGTGACGTCGATCGGATCGACGTTGGCGAGGAAGCGCAGGCGCCGCCCGGCCGCGGCCTTGGCGCAGGACGGGTCGGTGCGCAGCGCCTCCGAGATGAACTCCGGCCCGAGGTAGCTGCCGCCGATGCCGATCGCGACGACGTCGACCAACTTCTTGCCCGTGGCGCCCTTCCATTTCCCGGAGCGCACCGCGTCGCTGAACGCCTTGATCCGGCCGAGCACCGCATGCACCTCCGGCATGACGTCGACGCCGTCCACCAGCACGCGCGTGCCCTTCGGCGCGCGCAGCGCCGTATGCAGCACGGCGCGGTCCTCGCTGCCGTTGATCTTCGCGCCGGCGAACATCGCCGCGACCTTGTCGGTCAGCTTCGCCTCGCGCGCGAGATCGACGAGCAGGCGCATGGTCTCGTCGGTCGCGTTCTGGCGCGAGCAGTCGAGCACGATGCCGTCGTGCTCGGCGGTCAGGCGCGCGCAGCGCTTGGCGTCGGCGACGAGTTGGCGGAGATGGGTGGACTGGATCGCGCTGGCATGGCGCGCGAGCGCCTGCCAGGCGGCGGTGGCGGTGATGGGCATGGCGCTGGGAATACCCGAGGCCGGGCGCGATGGCTATGCGTAAGCCTGGTCGCGGCCATCCGTCGGGCGTCGGGCGTCGGGCATCCGGCTTCGAGCTTCGAGCTTCCGGCTTCGAGCCTCGAGCTTCGAGCTTCGAGCTTCGAGCTTCGAGCTTCGAGCTTCGAGCTTCGAGCTTCGAGCTTCGAGCTTCGAGCCGGACTCAGCGCCGGGCGTATTCGTCCAGCAGCTCCTCGATCCGTCCGAACACCTCGGCGATCGCCGCCTCGTCGGGCAGCACGGTGGAGCGGAAGTGGTCGGTGTACGGCACGTTGAAGCTGCGCCCCGGCGCGATCAGCACCTTCTTCTCCTCGAGCAGGTCGAGGGCGAACTGCTGGTCGTCGATCGTGCGGATGCGCTGCGTGCCGATCCGGATGAACGCGTAGAGCGCGCCACCGGGCTGCATCACCGACAGGTGCTTCGAGCGCTTCACGCCGTCGATCAGCGCCTTGCGGCTCTGGTACAGGCGTCCGCCCGGCTTCACCAGGTCGCGGATCGAACGGTCGGCGATCGCCGGTGCGACCGCGTACTGGCCCGGCGCGTTGGCGCAGAGGCGGAGGCTCGCCAGCAGGTCGAGGCCGAGGAAGTAATCCGCGGCCGTCGAGCGGTCGCCGCTGAACGACAGCCAGCCGACGCGCCAGCCGCAGGCGCGATGCACCTTGGACAGGCCGTTGAACGTCCCGCACAGCGTGCTCGTCACCAGCGTCGCCACGGGCACGTGCTCGACGCCGTCGTAGGTGATCTGGTCGTAGATCTCGTCCGAGAACACGACCAGGCCGTGCTTCTCGGCGATCGCGACCAGCGCCTGCAGCAGCGCGCGCGGATAGACCGCGCCGGTCGGGTTGTTCGGCGTGATGATGACGAGCGCGCGCGTCTTCGGCGTGACGAGACGCTCGACCTCGGCCGGATCGGGCAGGAAGCCGCGCTCGGGCGCGCACGGGTAATGCACGGCGCGGCCGCCGTTGATGTTCGCCGACGCCGTCCACAGCGGGTAGTCGGGGCTGGGGACCAGCACCTCGTCGCCCGGTTCGAGCAGCGCCTTCAGCGCGAACAGGATCAGCTCGCTGCAGCCGTTGCCGATGAAGACGTGCTCGGCGTCGGCGTCCCTGATCCCGCGCGCGCGCTCGCCGGCGGCGACCGCCTCGCGCGCGGCGGTGATGCCGCGCTGGTGGCAGTACGCGTCGGCGCCGGCGCTGGCCAGGCCCTCGGCCACGGCGGCGCGCATCGCCTCCGGCGCGCGGAAGCCGAAGGCGCCGACGTTGCCGATGTTGAGCTTGATGACGGTCTGCCCGGCCTTCTCCAGCTCGGCGGCGCGCCGCGCGAGCGGCCCGCGGATCTCGTAGCGGACGTTGGCGAGCGAGCTGGATGGGCGCAGGCGCGGCGGCATGCGCGCGATGGTCGCGACGCCGCCGCCGCGCGCCAGGCTCGGCTTCAGCGATCGGCGGTCGCGATACGCCCGGGTCAGCCGTACGCGCCGTTCGGCAGGAAGCCGAGCAGCCGGCGCAGCCGCGGGTCGGCGTCCTTGTACACCGCCTCCGGCATCTGGTAGTTCATGAACGGCGAGTATTTGTGGCCGATGACGCGGCGGGCGTAGCTGACCTGGGTCACGTACCGCATGCGGTCGCTGGTATTGGGACCGCCGCGGTGCCACGCCTGGTTGTTGAACAGGACGACGCTGCCCGCCCGGGCGCAGTTGTGGTCGATGGTCGCGAGCTTGTCGGCCCACGCGCTGCCGGCGAGGTCGCCGGGGCAGGACGCGCCGAACAGGTGCGACCGGGGGATGACCTCGGTGCCGCCGTTCTCGGGACGGTCGACGTCCGTCAGGTAGTAGTTGCCGGTGCACAGCAGGGTCGGCAGGCGGATGTTGGTCGGCGCCTCGCCATGCGTCACGATGAAGTGCGGCGCGTCGTCCTGGTGCCACGTGACGATGCCGCCGCCGGTCGGCGTGCGGAACGAGTTGTTGTGCACCACATGGCAATCGGGCGCGATCAGGGATTCGGCCAGGGTCACGATCGGCTCGAGATCGAACAGGCTGCGGTTGGCGAGGCTGGTCTCGAACATGCGCGTGTTCAGGTGGCCCCAGGATTCGAACTGGGCCTGGCCGCGCAGCGTGGCGTCGAGATCGTCGCGCAGCCGCGCGCAGAGGTCGAGCGGCAGCACGTCGCGGATCAGCAGGTAGCCGTCGCGCTCGAACTGCGCGACCCAGTCCGCGATCTGCCGCGCATCGGCGCGATGGCCCGCCCAGCGCTCGGGGCGGGTGCCGTACGGCACCACGGCGGCGGCGGCTGCGGCGGCTGCAATGGCGGTGGTCATGGGCTTCGGCTCCTGGGCTTCCTGGCGGGACGCTGCGTTCCATCATGCATGGCGTACACGGTTCCAGGGGGTCCTGCCCACCGGCAGGAACCGCGACCCGACCCGCAGGAATCGACATCCGGGACGCGGTCGACCACGCCGAGCAGGTCATCCTCGATGGACTCGGGCGCTCGCGGCGGTCAAGGCGGCCGGCGTTACCGCTCGCGCGTGCCGGCGTTGCAGCCGTGCTGGACAGCTCTCGCAGCATCACCGGGACAGCTCTCGCCGCATCGCCGGGACAGCTCTCGCCGCATCACCGGGCGCTCACGGCGCGGCGAGGCGCCGGCGGACGCGTCTATTCGCCGGCCAGCTTCTTCAGCCAGTCGCCGCTCAGGCGGTACGTCGTCCAGGCGCTGTTGGGCGTCGCGCCGAGCGTCTCGAAGAACTCGATCGCCACGTTGTTCCACAGCAGCACCGTGAACTCGACGCGGCCGATGTCGCGCTCGCGCGCGATCTGCGCGATGTGCTTGAGCATCGCCGTGGCGATGCCCTTGTTGCGGCACTCCTCCTTGACGTAGATGTCCTCGAGGTAGATGCCGCGACGGGCGATGAAGGTCGAGAAGCTCTGGAAGAAGGCGGCCATGCCGACCGGCTTGCCGTCGAGCGTCGCCAGCACGGCTTCGAGCACGCGATCGGGGCGGGAGAGCTCGTTGCGCAGGGTCTCGGCGGTGGCCTGGCTGGCCATGCGCTCGTAGGCGGCGAAGTCGGCGATCATCGCCGCCAGGGCCTCGGCGTCGTCCGGGCCGGCGAGTCGGCAGGCCAGTCCGGGAACGTCCTTCTTGGCCATGGGGCGGCAGTTAACGCGATGCCCCCCGGCGGGCAAGACGAGGACGGCAGCAGATCCCCGGGTTGGCGGGATGTTCGGTTCAGAAACAGCGGACGGGCCCTACTGTCTGGCCCCCGTCATCGACCCATTCCATGCCCCTCTCCTCACACCCCACGAAGCCCAAGACGCGTACCGCCGCCCTGATCAGCCTCGGCTGCTCCAAGAACCTCGCCGACAGCGAGGACCTGGTGACGGCGTTGCGCTCGGTCGACTTCCGCCTGACCGACCGCCTCCCCGAGGCCGACCTGGTGCTGATCAACACCTGCGGCTTCATCGAGGGCGCGAAGCAGGAGTCGATCCAGCACATCCTGGACGCCGCCGAGGGCCGCAAGCCCGGCGCCAAGCTGTTCGTCGCCGGCTGCCTGACCGAGCGCTACCTGGCCGAGCTCCAGGCCGACATGCCCGAGGTCGACCGCTGGGTGGTGTTCAAGGACTACGACCGCTTCCCGGCCGTGGTGCGCGAGCATTTCCCCGACGCGCCGGACCATCGCCTGCGCCACGACCAGCGCAGCCAGCTGACGCCGCCGCACTTCGCCTTCCTCAAGATCGCCGAGGGCTGCGACAACACCTGCAACTTCTGCGCGATCCCGACCTTCCGCGGCAAGCACAAGTCCCGGCCGCAGGACGAGCTGATCACCCAGGCGCGCACGCTGGCCGGACGCGGGGTGAAGGAGATCAACCTGATCTCGCAGCACCTCGACTACTACGGACAGGACCTCTACGGCGAGCGCCGCCTGCCGCAGCTGGTGCGCGCGGTCGCCGCCGCTGCGCCCGAGTCGTGGATCCGCCTGCACTACTGCTACCCCAACGACTTCACCGACGAGCTGATCGCGGCGATGGCCGAGACCGCGAACGTGGTCAAGTACGTCGACATGCCGATCCAGCACGCCAGCGACCGCACCCTGGCGCAGATGGGCCGGCGCACCACCCGGGCGCAGATCAGCGAACGCCTCGACCGCATCCGCGCCGCGATGCCGACGGTCGTCCTGCGCACGACGTTCATCGTCGGCTTCCCCGGCGAGCGCGACGAGGACTTCCGCGAGCTGATGGAGTTCGCCGCCGAGCAGCGCTTCGACTCGGTCGGCTGCTTCCCCTACTCGGACGAGGATGGCACGACCGCGGCGAAGATGCCGAAGAAGCTCGACGCCGAGGTCATCGCCGCGCGCCACCACGCCTTCATGACCCAGCAGAAGCGCCTGCACCGCGCGCGGCTGAAGCGCTGGATCGGCGGCGAGCAGATGCTGCTGGTCGACGCGCAGCGCGACTTCGGCTCGTTCACCGCCCGCCACTTCGGCCAGGCGCACGAGGTCGACGGCGTGACCACGCTGACCGCCGAGCGCGCCGAGGTCGGCGGTTGGGTGAAGGCGCGGATCACCGCCGCCAAGGGCTACGACCTGATCGCGGAGGCTGTCTGATGCGCGCGTCCTTGCTCCTGATCGTCGTCGTCCTCGCCGGCTGCCTGGCGGGCTGCGGCGGCGGTCGCGCCGGAGCGGCCCACGATCCGGCGCGCGTCGCCGCGGACAGCCTGGCCTGGCACGGCGCGGCCGAGGCGATCGCGGTCAAGATGACCGTGCGCGTCAAGCAGCCCGAGCGCGACGCGCTGCGCTTCGACGTCAACGCCTGGGCGGCGGCCGACGGCCGCGTGCGCCTGAACCTGGCCAAGTACGGCTTCGACGGCATGGACGCGCTGATCGCGGCCGACGGCGAGTTCGACCTGCTGCTGCCGCGCTCGAACGAATCGTTCCACGGCTGGATGTACGAGTTCCTCCCCGAGGGCGCGCGCATCGACCAGGCGAACCTCATGCTGATGACCGACGACCTCAAGCGCGGTCCGCTCGCCGCGGTCGCGACCTACGAGGGCAGCGGCCGCACCCTGCGCTACCGCGACCCGGCGACCGGTTTCCTCGCCGTCGTCGAGCTCGATCCGCGCTCGCCCGCCGTCGCGTCGAAGACCCTCTCGAACGACCAGGGCCGCGAGCTGTGCCGCTTCACCTACTCCGACTACGTCGAGGTCGAAGGCCTGATGCGGCCCATGCGCATGAAGCTGCTGTTCCTGATCACCGGCGTCGAGGCCAACGTGCGCATCGAAGGCGATGGCGGATTCGACGTGGTGCCGACGGTCTCCGGAGAACGCATGTCGCTGAAGATCCCCGACGGCACGCGCAAGCTGTCGTTCGACGAGTTCGTGCACCGGCTGGGCGGCTGATGCCACGCCGCGACCAGCCCCGCCGCGACCAGCCGCCGAAGCGCGACCGCAGCAACCACGAGCGTCGCAAGCCGGGCGCGCGCGGCGACGCGCCGCGTCGCGAGCGACGGGGCGATGGCGCGCCGCGGCCCGAGCGGCATGGCGATGGCGCATCGCGGCCCGAGCGGCGCGGCGGCGATGCCGCGCCGCGTCCCGAGCGCGTGCCGCGCGTCCCTGGCGCGCCGCGCCCCTCCGGCGCCACCAAGCGGCCGGCGAACGCGCCGCGTCCCGGCGGCCAGCGCACGACGCTCGAGCGCAAGGAGGACAAGGGCGCGCTGTGGAAGCCCGGTCCGAGCGCGCAGATCGTCGGCGCCGAGTCAGGCGACGACCTCGCCCACTTCATCGCCTCGCGCCAGTCCGGCCTGTCGATCCGCGCGGTGCGCCGCGCGCTCGACGCCGGCGCCTGCCGGGTCAACGGCGCCGTCGAACGCTTCGGCAGCGCCATCGTCCGGCGCGGCGACGTGGTCGAGTTCTTCATCCCCAAGAAGCGCCCCGAGGACCACGACTACGAGCCCGAGCGCCTGGTCCACGACGACGACGGCATCGTGGTCTACGACAAGCCGCCCGGCCTGGCCGTGGTCCCGCCCGAGGCGCGGCGTTGGAACCTGCTCGACTGCCTGAAGAAGCAGTTCGGCGAGCTGCACGCCGTGCACCGCCTCGACGCCGACACCTCCGGCCTGGTGATCTTCTCGCGCACCAAGCTCGGCGCCGACCAGCTCGAGGAGTACTTCCGCGCCCACCGCGTGAAGAAGACCTACCTCGCGATCGTCCGCGGCCATCCGCGCGACAGCGGCATCTACCGCAGCTACCTGGTCAAGGTCGGCGAGCAGAAGGGCCACGAGCGCTGGCGCTCCGGCCGCGGCCCCGACGCGCGCGAGGCCGTCACCGAATGGAAGGTCGAGGAGCGCATCGGCGCCTACGCCAGCCTGGTCGAGGTCATGCCGCAGACCGGCCGCTACCACCAGATCCGCATCCACTTCAGCGAGATGGGCCACCCGGTGTACGGCGACCGCCTCTACGGCGATCGCCGCGATCCGATCCACGTGACGCGCCACCTGCTGCACGCGTGGAAGGTGAAGCTGCCGAGCCCGATGGGCGGTCGCGACCTGGAGTTGAAGACGCGCTTCCCCGACGACTTCACCGAGGCGAAGCGGCTGCTGGCGAAGGTCTAGGATCCGCGACTCTCACGACGACCGCGCCTCCTCAGGTTCCGGTGATCACCCAGAACCATCCCGGCGCGTCGTCACCCGCCGGGTGCATCCGCCCCCGCATCGTCCGCAGCGTCCAGCGATCGATGAGCCCGGGCCGGGCAGTGACGGGGAACCGTCGCGCCAAAGTTCGCGCGGCTTGGCCGAGAAGCGGTTGAGCCGTCGCCCGCGCGAACACCTCGGCGCTGGTCCACGGGTAGGGATAGCCATAGCCCTCGAGCGACAGCGCGATCCAACCTGCGCGCCGATGGCGCGCGTCATCGAGCCCGCCGATGCAGACCGGAGCGCACGTGAACGACACCGAATCGAGGGACATCGCTTGGTTCTTCGAGCAGGCCTCGCGACTGAGGCTGCTCACCACCGAAGATGGTGCACCGCCGAGCGACAACCCCGCCCGGTAGATCGATCGCGATGACAGGCGCAGCAGCGCCTGCGCGGCCTGCACATCCATGGATTGGTCGACATCCCACGGATACGGCAGCAGCCGCTCCATCCCCGGGGCGATCTTCTCGCTGACGCTGGTATCGCGCCGATCCGCGTCGATCCGCGCACCGTATTTGAGCCTGATGTCGCAGCGTGAATCGGGGCTGACCAGCCCCGTCGCCAGGAGATCGCCAAGGACATCGCCGAGCTGGTCCTGCGCCAGCGGCGGCGGCCGGGTCGGCCGGACGAGGCTGAGGCTGGTCCAGAACGCCATCGGCGCCTAGACGCCTTCGTGCAGCTCGCTGTCGATCAGGAACGTGCGATGCGACGAGCGCTGCTCGTCGAGCAGGCGGTGCAGCTCCTGCGTCGCCTGGTCGACCAGCTCGTCGCGGCGGATGACGACGCACGACGGGCGCTTCGGCCAATCGAGCACGCGTTCGTCGCCGATGACCACGCGTTCGAGCTTCGGGCCGAGCGCCTTGAGCGCCTGCACCGCGGCCACGCCCTCGATGTCGGGCATGATCACGGCGTCGGGCAGATCCTTGAGCTGGGCGGCGCGGGCGGGGACCTGGGCGATGTCGTTGAACACCAGGTCGCCGTGCATCGGCAGGGTCTCCTCCATGAACGCGCACTGCACGCCGGCGAGCTCCTTGAGCGACTCCGCCTCGGGCAGGGTCACGCCGCGCACTTCGCGCACGCGGCCGATGAAGGCGATCTTGCGGCAGCCCTTGCGGATCAGGTGGCGGGCCGCGAGGTAGCCGGAGCGGAAGCTGTTCGGCACGACGCTGGACGCCTGGCAGCGGTTCGGCGTGGTGCCGATCAGCAGCATCGGGCGGCGCAGGTCGGCGAGCTGCTTGAGGTGCGGCTCGTGCGCGAGGCCGATGCACAGGATGACGCGGCCGGGACGGCGGATGCGATCGACGTCGGGACCGTAGGCCGGATCGCCCGAGGTGATGTGGTAGCGCTCGATCTCGATGCCGTCGGCCTGGCAGCGCTCCGCCAGGCGCTTCTCGATGAAGCCGTAGAAGTCGTCCTTGGCCTCGGCCGAGGTCGATCCGACCAGCAGCGTCAGCTTGCGGTTGGGCAGGCTGCGCACGAACAGGCCGACGCCGCGGCGCGCGGTGCACAGGCCCGACTCCATCAGCCGGCTGACGACCTTCGAGATGGTGTTGGGGCTGGCCGAGAAGCGCTTCGCCAGGGTGCGCACGGACGGCAGGCGGCTCGACGCCGGGTAGGACCCGGCCTCGATGTCCGACCGCATCACGCGATAGATCTCCTCCTGGCTCGCCTTCTCCTTGCCTTTTTCACCGGCGGGCGCGACGGGGTCAGGGGTCGACATGGGGGAATCACACGAAGCGCCCCACTCGTGTCAACCCCGCGCGGGGCATGTTCGAGAGGGTTCGCGCTCGTGCGGCACACGTTGCAGCGGTGTGCCGCACGCCGCTCAGCCCGGATCGGAGTCGGGATCGCTCGACGTTATCGCCACGCGTGCACGCCCGCGGGCGTCGACCCAGCCGCGCGCCATCGCCGGCGTGTTGAGCGGGAAGGCGAGGTCGCCGTCGTTTCCGAGGACGATCGCGCCGCCGTCGCCGCCGAACGCGGCGACCGCGGCCATGGCCTCGGCCGCCGCATCGGCCACGGATCGACCGGCGGCGACCGCGGCGGCGATGCGGTGGGCGAAGGCGGCGCGGATGAAGTACTCGCCGGTGCCGGTCGCCGAGACCGCGACGCGCTCATCCGCCCACGTGCCGGCGCCGATCAGGGGCGAGTCGCCGACGCGCCCCGGTAGTTTCGCCGAGGTGCCGCCGGTCGACGTGGCCGCGGCCAGCGCACCGGCGCGATCGCGCGCGACCGCGCCGACGGTGCCGTGCGGTCCGACCGCGGTCGCGCGCAGGAACCAGCCGGCTGCGGCGACCTCGGCGCCCCACGCCCGCGCCTGCGCGGCGGCGTCGGCGCCGACCAGCAGGACGTGACGCGAGCGTTCGGCGACCGCGCGGGCGCAGCTGATCGGGGCGCGCAGGCCGGCGACCGCCGCCACGGCGCCGGCGCCCCGCGTCGCCCCATCCATGAGCGCGGCGTCGCACAGCACCCGCCCCTGCGCATCGGCCGCGCCGCCGCGTCCGGCGTTGAAGACGCCGCCATCCTCGAGCGCGCGCACCGCCGCCTCGGCGGCGACCGTGGCGGGTCTGCCGGCGATGAGCTGCGCCCAGCCGGCCGCCAGCGCCGCGCGCAGGTTCGCCCGCGCCGCCTCGTGATCGCGCGGCGCGGCGCCGGCGCCGCCATGGATGGCCAGGACGCAGTCGTGCATCCCGGACGGTGGCGCGGCGCGCCGATCACGCCAGGGATGGCGAGCGCCTGCGCCGCAGCCGCGGCCAGGGCGCGCCGACCTGGTCCGCCAGCGCCGTGGCGTCATCCAGCGCGCAGCCGTCGATGTCGTTGTTGTAGTAGCACCAGCAGTCGCGGCCCTCGCCCAGCCAGCGCGCGACCGCCGCGGCGTCGGCCGCCAGCCGCTCGGGCGGGTAGTTGGCGCGGTAGCCGCCGTGCGGTCCGTGCCGCCGGACGTAGACCAGCGGCGCGTCGTTGGGCTCGATCACCGGGCACTTCGGCAGGTCGGCGAGGGCCATCGCGGCGCCGTGGCGGTCGAGGACGCGGTAGATCTCCGGATGCACCCAGTCCGGATCGCGCACCTCGACCGCGATCCGCCAACGCAGCGAGGCGGCGGAGCGCGCATCGCGCAGGAACGAGTCGAGCCGCGCGGCATCGCGATGCCAACGCCCCGGCAGCTGCACGAGCAGCGGCCCGCGCGCCGCGCCGAGCGGCTCGACGGCGGCGAAGAAGCGCTCGAGGTGCGCGCCGCAGTCCTTCAGCCGTTTGTAGTGCGTGATGCCCTTCCACAGCTTGACCGCGAAGCGGAAGCCGCGCGGCACGCGCGTCGGCCAGCGCGCCGTCGTGGTCGGCGCCGGGATGCCGTAGAACGTGGTGTTGAGCTCGACGGTCGCGAAGCGCGCGGCGAACCACGGCAGCCAGTCGGCCACCGGCACGTCCTCCGGGTAGAAACGCGTCCGCCAGTGGCGGTAGTTCCAGCCGCTGGTGCCGATGCGCGCGGTCGGCATTCAGCGGGCCCAGGGCGCCGGCTCGGCGAAGCGGCCGGCGAACACGCTCTGGTCGAGCGCGCGCCGTTCGCGCGGCGCGATCTCCTGATCGCGGAGCTTCGGGTTCAGCAGCGCGGGATCGCCCTGATAGCCGATCGCCGCGGCGGTGACCGGCTCGAACCCGTCCGCGATGCCGAGATCGGCGCGGGCCTTCGCCGGATCGATGCCCGCCATCTGGTGGACGGAGATCTCCATCGCCTGCGCCTGCACGGTCAGCGCCATCATCGCCAGGCCGATGTCGTGGCGCGCGTGGGCGTTGTCCTTGCCGTTGCGCGCGAAGCGCAGCGCCGCGACGGTGATGAGCAGCACCGGCGCGGTGCGCGCCCACTCCTGGTTGAAGGCCACGAGGCAGCCGAGGACGCGCTCGTACGCGACCGCATCGTCCCGCGTCGCGACGATGAACCGCCAGGGCTGCTCGTTGAAGCTCGATGGCGCCCAGCGCGCCGCCTCGAACAGCGTCGCCAGCGTCGCCGTGTCGACCGGCCGATCGCTGAACGCGCGCGGGCTCCAGCGGCGGGCGAGCAGGTCGAGGATCGGGCGGTCGGTGGGCGCGGTGCGGTCCATGACGGCTCCACGCGGCCATCATCGCCGCCGCGTCGCCGTTGGCGCGTCCGCCACGCCATGATTGAACCACGATCCTTGTCGTTGGCCTGCGCGGGCCGGGCCTCAGCCTGCCCGGCATGAGCGACGCCTTCCTCGCGCACCTCTCCCGCCAGCTCGCCGACCTGCGCACCCAGGGCCTGGAGAAGCGCGAGCGCCTGATCTCGTCGCCGCAGTCGGCGCGCATCACCGCCGACGGCCGGGCGGTGGTCAACCTCTGCGCGAACAACTATCTGGGCCTCGCCGACGACCCGCGGCTGGCCCAGGCGGCGAAGGCGGCGATCGATGCGCAGGGCTTCGGCCTGGCGTCGGTGCGCTTCATCTGCGGCACGCAGGATCGCCATCGCGAGCTCGAACGTCGCCTGGCGGCGTGGCTCGGCACCGACGACGCGATCCTCTTCTCGTCCTGCTTCGACGCCAACGGCGGCCTGTTCGAGGCCCTGTTCGGCGCCGAGGACGCGGTGATCAGCGATGCGCTCAACCACGCCTCGATCATCGACGGCATCCGCCTGTGCAAGGCGCAGCGCCTGCGTTACGCGAACAACGACCACGCCGACCTCGAGAAGCAGCTGGTCGCGGCGAAGGACGCGCGCTTCCGCCTGATCGCCACCGACGGCGTGTTCTCGATGGACGGGATCGTCGCCGACCTCAAGGGCCTGTGCGCGCTCGCCGGCCGGCACGACGCGCTGGTGATGGTCGACGACTCGCACGCGGTCGGGTTCATCGGGCCCAAGGGCCGCGGCACGCCCGCGCTGCACGGCGTCGCGGGTCGCGTCGACATCCTCACCGGCACCTTCGGCAAGGCGTTGGGCGGTGCCGCGGGCGGCTACGTGGCAGGTCGCCAGGCGATCGTCGACTGGCTGCGCCAGCGCGCGCGCCCGTACCTGTTCTCGAACACCGTCGCGCCCGCGATCGTCGGCGCGACCCTCGCGGCGATCGGCATCGTCGAAGGCTCGGACGAGCTGCGCCAGAAGCTGGAACGCAACGCGACGCGCTGGCGCGCGGGCCTGACCGGCCTCGGCTTCAGGCTGGTTCCCGGTGCGCACCCGATCGTGCCGGTGCTGCTCGGCGACGCGGCCCTGGCCGGTCGCTTCGCGCAGGCGCTGTTCGAGCGCGGCGTGTACGCGGTGGCGTTCTCGTACCCGGTGGTGCCGATGGGCCAGGCGCGCATCCGCACGCAGATGTCGGCGGCGCTCGGGGACGATGACCTCGAGCACGCGCTCACGGCGTTCGCCGCCGTCGGCAGGGAGCTGCAGGTGATCGCGTAGCGTCGAGCGTCGAGCTCCGCCGCCCCTCACCAGTCCAGGACGACCTTGCCCGACCGGCCTTCCTTGAGCGACTGGAAGCCGGTGAGGAAGTCGTCGACCGGGAAGCGATGGGTGATGACCGCGCCGACATCGAGCCCGCTCTGGATCATCGCCGTCATCTTGTACCAGGTCTCGAACATCTCGCGGCCGTAGATGCCCTTCAGCACCAGCCCCTTGAAGATCACCATGCTCCAGTCGATCGCGACCTTGCCCGGCATGATGCCGAGGATGGCGATGCGCCCGCCGTGGTTCATCGCGCCGAGCATCTGCTGGAAGGCGTCGCCGTTGCCGGACATCTCCATGCCGACGTCGAAGCCCTCGGTCATGCCGAGATCGTGCATCACCGCGTCGATCGGTCCCTGGCGCGGATTGTACGTGCGCGTCGCGCCCATGCGCTTGGCCAGCTCCAGGCGGTAGTCGTTGACGTCCGAGACCACGACGTGGCGCGCGCCGACGTGGCGCGCGATCGCCGCCGCCATGCAGCCGATCGGACCGGCGCCGGTGATCAGCACGTCCTCGCCGACCAGGTCGAACGACAGCGCGGTGTGCGTCGCGTTGCCGAGCGGATCGAAGATCGCCGCGAGCTCGTCCGGGATGTCGTCGGGCAGCTTGAAGGCGTTGACCGCCGGCAGGCTGAGGAACTCGCCGAAGCATCCGGGGCGGTTGACGCCGAGCCCGACCGTGTTGCGGCACAGGTGGCGCCGACCCGCGCGGCAGTTGCGGCAGTGCCCGCAGGTGACGTGGCCTTCGCCCGACACGCGATCGCCGCGTGCGAACCCGGCGACGTGCGAGCCGACCTCCTCGACGACGCCGACGAACTCGTGGCCGGTGACCATCGGCACCGGGATGGTCTTCCGCGACCATTCGTCCCAGTCGAAGATGTGCAGGTCGGTGCCGCAGATCGCGGTCTTGCGCGTGCGGATCAGCAGGTCGTTCGGCCCGATCGTCGGCACCGGCACGCGCTCCATCCACAGCCCGGGTTCGCGTCGCGCCTTGACCAGGGCCTTCATCGTGGTGGGCGTTCCGGGCATGCGGTCTCCGCTGCCCGCATCTGATCGACCCGTCGCCGCGGTGCGAGCGGCGACCGTCACGGACGACCTTGAATGGCACGCGCGGGCTCTAGCGTCGCGACGCACGTCGCCCAGCCCCCGGAGCGCACCATGGCCCAGCCGAAGCACAAAGTCGCGATGCTCACCGCGGGCGGTCTGGCACCGTGCCTGTCATCGGCCGTCGGCGGCCTGATCGAGCGCTACAGCGAGCTCGCGCCGGAGATCCCGCTCATCGGCTACCTCGGCGGGTACAAGGGCCTGCTCCTGGGCGACAAGGTCGAGGCCACCGCCGAGGTCCGCGCCAACGCCGCGGTGCTGCACCGCCACGGCGGCAGCCCGCTCGGCAACAGCCGGGTCAAGCTGACGAACGTCGCCGATTGCGTGAAGCGCGGCCTGGTGAAGGACGGCCAGGATCCGCTCAAGGTCGCGGCCGAGCAGCTGACCCGCGACGGCGTCACCATCCTGCACACCATCGGCGGCGACGACACCAACACGACCGCCGCCGATCTCGCCAAGTACCTCGCGTCCAACGGCTACGCGCTGACCGTCGTCGGCCTGCCCAAGACCATCGACAACGACGTCGTGCCGATCCGCCAGAGCCTCGGCGCGTGGACCGCCGCCGAGCAGGGCGCGCTGTTCTTCGCCAACGTGGTCAACGAGCAGTCGGCCAATCCGCGCATGCTCATCGTCCACGAGGTCATGGGGCGCAACTGCGGCTGGCTGACCGCGGCGACCGCGCGCGAGTACCGCCGCCGGCTTGCCGCGCTCGAGTTCCTGCCGCAGTTCAACCTGCCGCGCTCGCATCAGGACCTCGACGCCGTCTACATCCCCGAGATGGAGCTCGACATCGCCGCCGAGGCCAAGCGCCTCAAGGCGGTGATGGACCGCAAGGACTGCGTGAACATCTTCGTCGCCGAGGGCGCCGGCCTCGAGACCATCGTCAGGGAGATGGAATCGCGCGGCGAAGCCGCCGAGCGCGACGCCTTCGGCCACGTCAAGCTCGACAAGGTCAACGTCGGCACCTGGTTCTCGAAGCAGTTCGCCAAGCTGCTCGGCGCCGAGAAGGCGCTGGTGCAGAAGAGCGGCTACTTCGCTCGCGCCGCCGCCGCCAACACCGACGACCTGCGCCTGATCAAGAGCTGCGTCGACCTCGCGGTCGACTGCGGCATGCGCGGCATCTCCGGCGTGATCGGCCACGACGAGGAGCGCAACGGCATCCTGCGCGCGATCGAGTTCCCGCGCATCAAGGGCGGCAAGCCCTTCGACCTGGCGACGCCGTGGTTCGACGAGCTGCTCAAGGGCATCGGCCAGCCGGTGGGCAAGCGCGTGGCGGTGAAGCACGGAGCGGACGAGTAGGCGACGTCGAGCGCCCGGAGCGGAGGCGACCGCTATTCGTTCTGATGCAGCAGCAGCGAGTCGCGCAGCAGCACGGAGATCCTCCCCAGCGGCAGCTCCATCTCGAGCCCGACGCTGCCCTGGACACCGGTCTTGCAGGCGAATTCGAAGGCGACCTCGTCGAGCACCGGATCGGGGATGTCGTCGTCGGGCAGGAACGAGCGCACGATGCGCGTCAGGTCGATGCGCACGACCACCAGGCCCGGCGTCCCATCGGGGCGGCCCGCCTGCTGGATGCGGCCGAGGGTCTCCGCGGCCAGCGCCGGCACATCGGCCTGATCGCTCTGCACCTCGATGACATGGCTCTCGGTGGCGACGCGCACGGCGCTGCGCGTCTCGCCCGGCAGCGCGCGCTGCTGACCGGCGCGGTCGCCGACCACGACCTCGCTGGGGGCGACCGCGACCTGGCCGGGCTCGGCGAGGGCCGACGCGATGCTCTGCTCCAAGGCCGCGAGCTCGGCGCCGCGCGGCTGTTCGCAGGCGAAGCGGCTGATGGTGCGGGCCGGATGTCCGCCCGCGGCGGGCACGAGGTCGAAGGCGGCGGCGAAGGAGCCCTGCTCATCGAGGATCGTCCACTGCTCGTTCCACGCCTTCTCGACCGCCTCGTTCCAGCGCTGCGCGCCGAGGCGCGGGCCCATCTCCGCGGCGAGGTCGACGCCGAGGCGCTCGAGCTCGCCCTGCCACGAGATGCCGCCGTGCACGGTCATGACGGTGTGGTCGCTGGTCAACGCCGGCAGCAGGCGGCTCGCCTGGTTGCGCTGGTTGGCCATCCACTGCGCCAGCGGCGTGCCCATGCGGGCGACGGCGCGCGCCGAGATCAGCCAGGAGTCCTCGACCTGACCGGGACCCAGCGCCCACGACACGCTCTGCACCTGTTCGATGAGGGCCGGCATGGCGGCGAGCGCGTAGCTCGCCGCGGCGACGCCCGCCTGGGCGGCGGCGCCGTCGAGATCGGGCAGCGGCAGCTCGACCCCCGCGGCGTTGCCGGTGAGGAAGGTTCCGGAAGCCTCGAACACGAGCTTCGGATGAAGTTCGTTGATCGCCGCCAACGGCATCGCGGCCAGCGCGGCGCACTCGCCGGGCGTGCGCGCGACGTACGCGGTGTCGTTCTGCACCAGCACGCGGTACTCGTTGTTCACCTTCTCGCCGACCTGGCTGAAGATCGTCGTGCCGTCGCGTTGGCCCATCTGCACCATCGGCGGGCCCAGCCCGACGGCGCCGAAGTCCTTCATGAACTGCGGCCGCTGGCCCGCGGCGATCGGGATGATCGCGACCAGGGGCGACGCGCCCTCGCGCCAGGCGAGGATCGCCGGCCGCTGCAGATCGATGCCGCTCAGGCCGCGCGTGCCGTAGAGGAACTGGGCGACCGCGTTGCGCAGCTGCCCGTCCTTGGCGCCGGCGGTGTTGGCGTAGCTGGAGAGCTCCCGATCGAGCCAGAACGGATCGTTGATGCGCAGGGTCGCGGTCGCCGACGCGAGGATCTGCGCTCCGTTCGCCGCCTGCGCCTGCGCGGCCGATGCCGAGCCGGCGACGGCGACGAGCAGTGCGAGCGACGCCAAGGACGGTCGGTGGCGAGACATGCTCCCCCTCATGGTACCACCTGAGTCACGGCGGCGAAACCGTCGGACGAAGCAGGGCCAGGGTCTCGCAGGCCTCGGCCACATGCAACGGGGCGACGTCGATCCGCCAATGGTCGGTGGCCGGGGAGCGGCTGGCGGCCGTGACCACGCCCAGGACCAGCCCACGCGGGATGGTCGGCGGCTGGGCGGCGGTGACCACGCGCTGGCCGGGCTCGATCAGCAGGCCTTGACGGTCCTCGACGAAATCGAGGCGGAGCCCGCCACGGGTGCCATTGCCGGCGAGCACCCCCTCGGCCACCACCCGGTCGTCGGCCATGAGCACCGCCGGAACGCGGCTTTCCGCATCGGTGACCTGCCGCACCGAGGACCGCCCCTCGTTCACCCCGTCGACCACGCCGACCAGGCTCCAGCCGACGATCGCCGCCATCCCGGCCTCGACGCCGTCGAGCGATCCGAAGTCGATCTCGACGTAGCGCCTGCCCTGGCGCGTGCTTCGGGCGATGACGTGCGGCCGGCCGAGCAGCGCGTCGCGCGGGTCGATGCCGCCCTCGCCCCGGATCGACTCGTACTCCGCTAGTCGCCCACGCAGCGTCGCCAGCTCGGCCTGCGCGTTGGCCAGCGCCTCGACGGTGCGGGTCGCTTCGGCGCCGTCGGAAGCCAGGCCGGCACCGGCCATCGCGCGTTGCCACGGCTCGAGCAGGCCGGCCTGGCGGTGCCATGCCTGCTGGACCACCTCGCTCGCCACCAGCACCAGGCCGACGGCGACCAGGATGCCGGCGACCAGGATCTGGCGGGGCGGCGTGGGCATAGGGGTGCGCATGGTCAGACGAGCCGGCGACGGCGCAACCGTAGCCACAGAAGCTCGGACGCCGGCCACGCTTGCGATCGTGACCGATCCGGGCTACTCCAATGCAGGATCCCCTCTGCTCCCATGGACCGGCCCCTGCACCTCCTGATCGTCGACGATCGACCCGAGTCGGTCTTCCTGCTGAGCGAATTCCTGCTCAAGCGGCACCACCGCGTCGAGGTCTCGAGCGACATGCGCGAGGCGCTCGGCGCCACCCTGCGCCGCCGCGGCCATGGCGACCCGTACGATCTGGTTATCGCCAACGCCTGCATGCCGCAGATGAGCGGCATCGAGCTGCTGCGCGACCTGCGCGGGCGCAACGACCCGACCATGGTCGCGCTGCTCGACGCGTTCGGGGATCTCGATGCGCAGTCGTACCGCGAGGCCGAGGCGCTGGGCTGCGCCACCTTCCTCGACAAGCCGATCGACCTGGGGAGGGTCGAGCGGCTGCTGGCGGTGGTCACCACCGCGACCGGCGGCAGCGGCAGTGGCGGCGGCAGCGGCGGCGGCGGACAGCCGCGTGCGGCATCGCAATCGTACCGGCGCACGGATTCGCAGATCATCCACGGCAGCGAACAGTTCACGCTCCAGCCGGTCGTGACCGCGCAGGTCGCCCCGAAACCCGTCGCGACGACCGCCTACCAGCGCACGCCGTCGTCCGCGCAGCTTCCCGGCAGCGACGCCCACGTCCGCAACACCACGACCACGCGCCGCGCCAAGCCCCAGGGCGAGGAGCCGTTCTTCGGCACGGCCAAGATCGTGCGCCCGGTCGGCGGCAGCACCGAACGCACGCCCAAGCCGCTGACGCCCAACCCCTTCAGCGGGGTGTACACGCCGGCGACCAAGCAGCCGGATCCGTTCGCCGCGAAGTACGAGACCAGCCGGACACGGCGCAGCGTCTCGAGCGTGATGCCGCCGGGCAGCCTCGGCGCCCCGCCGCCCAAGCCCGGCGGAGATTCCGCGCCGCCGCAGCATCCCGGTTCGGGCAGCGGCTCGCGCGACGCCGCGCTCGAGCGGCGCGTGCTCTGCGCCGCCTGCCGCAAGGAATTCGTCGTCGCGCACCGCGCGCAGGAATTCACGGTCAACTGCATGCATTGCGGCCAGCTCAACCGGGTCCAGCCGCGGCCGATGCGCGGGTAGGCGCGCGCGCCGCGGCGTGGCGACGATGCCGCCGCGGTGGCTGCGGCTGCGATTGCACGCCGCGGCAGCGCGGCGACAACGATCGCCATGGCGCGCGCAGGCGATCCCGGCGCCGCTGATCCCGCGGCCGCCGCGCACCCGGGCGCGATCCGCGGCGCGATCGACGACTACCTCGCCCAGCTGCGCGACGTGCGCCAGGCGAGCGAGCACACGCTGCGCGCCTATCGCCACGATCTCGACGACCTCGCCTCGTGGCTCGCCGTCGAGGCGGCGGACGTCCTGACCGTCGAGCAGCTCGAAGCGCGCAGCCTGCGCTCGTTCATCGTCGATCGCGCGGCCGCCGGCGGCTCGGCGGCGACCAACGCGCGCCGCGTCGCCGCGGTGCGCGCCTTCGGCCGCTGGCTGGCCGAGAGCGAGCGCCTGACCGGCAACCCGGCCGCCGCGCTGCGCGGTCCGCGGCGCGGCCGCAAGCTGCCGCACTGGCTGGAACGCGACGAGGTCGACGCGCTGCTCGCCGCGCCGGCGGGGGACGATCAGCGCGCGCGCCGCGACCGCGCCATCCTCGAGCTGCTCTACTCGACCGGCATGCGCGTCGGCGAGCTGGTGGCGCTGACCGACGAGCGCATCGACCTGTTCGGCGGCGTGGTCGTCGTGCGCGGCAAGGGCCGCAAGGAGCGCCTCGCGCCGGTCGGCGGCCCGGCGGTGCGCGCGCTCGAGGCCTACGTGCTCGGCCGCGACGCCGCGCACGGCCGGCAGAAGCGGCGATCGACCTTCCTCAGCCTGCGCGGCCGGCCCCTCGCGGATCGCGACATCCGCAGGATCCTGCTGCGCGCGATCCGGATCGCGGGACTCTCGACCAGGACGACGCCGCACACCCTGCGCCACACGTTCGCCACCCATCTGCTCAAGGCGGGGGCCGACATCCGCGCGGTCCAGGAGCTGCTCGGTCACGCCAGCCTGAACACGACGCAGATCTATACGCACCTGACCCTCGACGCGCTGCGCGCGGTGTACGCGAAGGCCCATCCGCGGGCCTGACCGCCGGGCTGTGGTCGCCGCGCCTGCGCTGGTTACGGTCTGCCGCCATGCGCTCCTTCCCGCTGATCCCGCTGCCCGCCGTGCTGGCCCTGGCCGCGCTGGTGGTCGTCGCCTGCGAGCCGCGCCGCCCCCTGGCGCGCGCCGAGGTCGTCGGCAAGGCGGACTCGCTGCAACGCGCGATCGGCGCCGACTGGGGCGCGCCGATCGCGGTGCTGCCGCCGGACGGCGCCGATGCCGATGGCCGGCGCTGGTGGCAGGTGACGTACGCGCCCGGGGCGAGCGGCGCCGACCGCGTCGTGCTGGTCGACCACGACACCGGCTGGGCGCGCCTGCCTCCGGCGGGATGGCGCATCAGGCCGGCGGCCGGCGCGGGCGGCGCCGCGGCGGCCCCGGACGCGCTGCAGCCAGGCGCCGACCTGCTCATCGTCGCCACGGCGCGCGATCGCGGCGCCGAGGAGCTGGCGCGCGAGGTCGAACGCCTCAACGCCCTCGCGCGGAACACCGGGCTGGCGCCGCGCTTCTCGCTGCGCGACGCGCGCGGTGAGACGCAGATCGTCTACGGCTGGAGCGGCGACGCCGGCATGCGACGCGACGACGCGGTCCGCGACTGGCTGCGCATGCGCACGCCGTACGCCGATGCGTACTGGGTCGAGCTCGCACAATAGCCGCGCGTTTTCCCTTTCTTCGCAGGGCACGGATCGGAGCGTCGCGACATGAACGAGGCGCCGCTGTTGACGATCGTCATCCCGATCAAGAACGAGGAGGAGACCATCCCGGCGCTCGCCGCCGAGGTCGACGCGGCGATGCGCGGCGTCGAGTACGCGTGGGAAGCGCTGTGGGTCGACGATGGCTCCAACGACCGCAGCCTGGCGCTGCTGCAGGCGCTGCCGTCGCCACACCGCTGGATCAGCTTCGACCGCAACCACGGGCAGTCGGCCGGGTTCGCCGCCGGCTTCCGGCACGCGCGCGGGACCTGGGTCGGGACCATCGACGGCGATGGGCAGAACGATCCCGCCGACCTGCCGCGCCAGCTCGCGCACGCGCAGAAGACCGGCGTCGACATGGTCAACGGCTACCGCGCCTCGCGGCGCGACTCGCTGGTGCGCAAGATCAGCTCGAAGGTCGGCAACGGCATGCGCACCTGGCTCACCGGCCGGACCGTGCGCGACGTCGGCTGCTCGACCCGGGTGGTGAAGCGCGTCGCGGTCGTCGACCTGCCGTTCTTCCACGGCAACCACCGCTTCATCCCGACGCTGGTCGAGATGCGCGGTTTCCGGATGGACGAGATCGCCGTCAACCACCGCCCACGCGCGGGCGGGCGCAGCAAGTACGGCGTCCTCAACCGCATGTGGTCGGGACTTATGGACTGCTTCGGGGTGCGTTGGTTGCGCAAGCGCAACCGGCTGTGGCGCGTGGTGGGCGAGAAGCAGGCCTGAACGTCACCGTTCAAAGCGCGCGACTTCGCGCAGGCTCGGCGTTGTCGCCGGCGCACAGTAGGCTTAGGCGCACTGGTACGGCGCCGGGAATGGTGGCTGAATGGGTACGGCACTGGCGCGTTGGCGTGAGCGTCATTGGCACGGCGACGCGATCGCGAAGACGACTTCGGCGTGGCGATGGCCAGGCCTGGTCCTAGCGTTCGCGTTCCTCGCGACCCTCGCATTCATGCCGCAATTCACCGACGCCATCGATGTCGGCCTGTCCACGGGCTGGCTGCTGTTCGGCTTCGCCGCGCAGGCGCTCTTCACCGCGCGGCTCGCGGTGCAGTGGGCGGCGAGCGAGCGCGCCGGCAAGAGCGTCGTCAACGCGTCGTTCTGGTGGTGGAGCATGGCCGGCGGGCTGATGCTCGGCTTCTACTTCGCCATGCGCGGCGACCCCGTCGGCTACCTGGGCCAGCTGTTCGGCACGCTGGTCTACGCCCGCAACCTGTGGCTGATCGCCGCCGGCCGACGCTGGGCGATCGCCGGTCTGGCGGCGATGCTCGGCTCGAGCGTGGCCGCGTACTACCACCTGCCGACCCAGGAGGCGCACAGCGGCGGGCTGCCGTGGGGCTGGCTGGCGTTCGGCTTCGCCGCGCAGGGGCTCTTCACGGCGCGCATGCTGGTGCAGTGGCTGGCGAGCGAACGCGTGAAGGCGAGCGTCGTGCCGGTCGCGTTCTGGTGGCTGTCGATCGCCGGCGGCTTCTGCCTCGGCCTCTACTTCATCCGCCGCGGCGACCCCGTCGGCGTCATCGGCCAGGTCTTCGGCGTGGTCGTCTACGCGCGCAACCTGTGGCTGATGCATGCGAACGACGAGACGGTCGTGGTCGCCGAGCGCGCCGACCGGGCAGACGAGACGACCGTGGAACCGGTGCTGCGCGAACCACCGCGCTCGTCCGACCGCCGTCCGGCCATCGTCGGCTCGCGCTGAGCGGCCACGCCCCGCGCCCGGCCGAGGCTACAGCCGCCAACGCATGTAGAGCCAGAGGCTGGGCACCGCCGCGACCAGCAGCGCCGCGCCCGTCACCACCGCCGGATCGGCGGCGACGGTGTCGCCGACGATCCCGCTCATGCCGATGATGATCAGCGGCACCGAGGCCATGCCCGCGGCGGTGATCGACGCCACGATCAGGTTGTCCTTGTTGCGGAAGCGCACGAAGAGCGGCAGCGCGGCCATGACCGCCAGCAGCGGTCCGAACGCCGCCGCCCAGCGGCCGTAGGCGATGCCGCGGTTGCGGCCGCCGCCGCGCGCCAGCAGCTCCGGACCCGTCAGGGTGTGCGCCGGCAGCAGCTCGCGGTAGAGGCGCGTCGGGCCGTACGGCAACGCCAGCTCGTCGACCAGGTCGATGCGCGCGGGCGTCGAATGGCGATAGCTGCCGTCGGGCAGGATCTCGAAGCGGCACAGCCCGCCCTCGAGACGCCACGCCGAGCCGTCCCAGAGCAGGCGATCGCCGACCACCAGGCCCCCGGAAGGAGGGGCGATCGCCACGAGGGAGAAGTCGAAGTCCTCCTGGTCGCGGATCTTGGTGTGGGCGATGAACCAGGCGGCTCCGGTCTCGAGCACCTGCCAGCACTTGCCGTCGCGATCCTGCTTGTCGATCAGGTCGTCGATCCGCTCCGATTCGGCGCTGTACGGCGGCACGATGCGGTCCGCGAGCATCGCCGAGGCGACGCCGATGATCGCCGCGAGCGCCAGGAGGGCGCGCGTCGCGCCGCGCGTGCCGCGGCCGCCGGCGGACAGCGCGACGAATTCGCCGCGCTTGAGCATCGGCGCGCACACCGCGAGGCAGGCCATCAGCAGCGCGGGCGCGGCGACCGCGACGATCCACTCCGGGATCTTGAGCAGGTAGAAGCGCGCGATCAGGCGCGCGCCGTCCTCGTGGTCGAGCGCGCCGCCGACGCGATTGGTCAGGTCGAGGCCGACGATGATCACGACCAGCACGGTCAGGATCATGACGAAGGCCAGGGCCGCCCGGCGCAGCAGGTAGCGGTCGAGCAGCGCGATCATCGCCGCCGCCACAGCAGCCAGCCGCCGTAGGCGCCGATGGCGATGATCGGCGGCCACAGGATGAAGCCGGGATCGAACGCCAGCTCGCCGCGCAGGTTCTTGGCCGTGATCATCGGCCCGATGATCGTCGCGACGACCACGACGATGCCCAGGCACATCGCGAAGAGGCGGTTGCCGCGGCCCAGCGACAGGCCCAGCCCGCAGGCGAAGGCCCAGTAGGCGAGCACCGCCACCGGCAGCACCAGGCGCAGGTGCAGCGTGCGCTGCAGATCGCGCAGGTGCTTGGGCGAGCGGCCCTCCTCGCGCTGGATGCGGTCGAAGTTCGCGATGCGGTCGGCGAGCGTCCGCGTGGTCATGGTCTCGGGGCGCAGCGAGACGTCGCCGCGGTTCTGGAACAGCTTCACGCGGTCGCCCGGGTTCTCGTTGATCGTCTCCCAGTCGTTGGCGCGGATCGACCAGTGGTTCTCGATGAACACGCTGACCAGCTCGCGCGGCTTGCCCGGCTTGGGCGGCTGCGACTGGATCAGCGCCGGCTCGATCAGGTCGAAGCCGAGCTGCTGCTCCGTCTCCAGCCACAGCCAGCGCGCCTCCGGGGCGTAGCAGACCCGGCGGCCATCGCTCGACTCGTGGACCGCGAAGACGTGGCGCAGGCGCTGGCTCTCGGCGCCGACCGCGGCGAGGACGGTGCGCTCATCGACCGTCCCCGCCGGTCCCTTGCGATCCTTGGCCACGATCGGCACCCGGCGCGCGACCTGGGTCGCGATCATCTGCTGCGCGAGCTGGCTCTCGCCCTCGAAGACGCGGCGCATCGCAGCGGGCATCAGCCAGTGCGAGGCGTAGGCCACCAGCAGCGCGAGGATGCACGCCAGCGGCAGGAGCGCGCGCGCGACGCCCCAGGTGCTGATGCCCCCGGCCATGAGCGCGGTGATCTCGCCCTCCTCGCGCATGCGGCCGATGACGCCGAGCAGCGCGGTGACCATCGCCAGGGGCAGGACGATGACGCCGAGGAACACGAACTGGTCGACGAGGAACAACGCCACCGCGTCGAGCGGCGCGCCCTTGCGCACCAGCGGCGCGCCCAGCGCGAGTCCGATCAGCGCGAGGTACGCGGTCGCATAGACCACGAACCACCCGATCGCCTCGCGCAGCACCGCGTGCCGGAGCGTCCGCATGGCGGGCGATGATCGGGCCGACGGCGGGAGGGGCCAGGTCGGAGGCGCGCGCGGCGCGAGGCGCGAGGCGCGAAGGCCCTCGTGAAACGCTCAGCCCACCGCGGAACGGTGGGCTGTCGTGTTCAGCTCGGCTTGACGTCGCCGGCAGGCGGTGGTGGCGGCGTTGCCGCGGGCGGTGCCGCTTCCGGCGGGGTGGTGGCCGGCGCGGTGCTGGCCGCGACCACGGGCGCCGGCGTCGCCGCCGCGGGCGCTGCGGCCGAGACCTTCGCCGCGTCCTGCTTCGCTTCCTCCTCGAGCTCCTTGGCCAGCTGGTCGAGATCCTCGAGATCCTCGTCGTCCCAGTAGTCGTCCTCGCGGACCACGAGGTAGGTCAGCATGCCGCCGCCGACGAACAGGTTGAGGCAGTAGCCGAAGATCAGCGCGCCGATCAGAATCTGCCAGATGCCGGTGATCGTGCCCGTGACCTTGTGCCAGCCGGTGATCGTCGTCGGCTCGACGGCGTTCACCGTGGCCGGCTGCGCGGCCAGACCGCGCAGCGAGGCGGGCAGCACCGGCGGGATGACGCTCCCGGCCCAGCCGAAGGACGTCTCGCGCACGTGGCGCGCCTGGGCCTCGGTCTGGATCAGGCCGGTGCCGGGCATGCGCCGCGCCACCTCGGTGAGCCGATCCATGCCGCCGAACGCGATCGCGTTGCTGATCGAGATCAGGATCCAGATCAGCACCAGGCTGCCGACCAGGATGTGCGGCTTGGTGCCGACCGCCTCGAAGGTGTCGACGACGTTGTCGAACCAGCCGTGCTTGCGGATCGCGACGATCGCCGGGAACACGAACAAGCTGAGCAGCACCGCGCACGCGAGCAGGGTGATGAACAGGCCGAGCAGGAAGCCGAGCGGATAGAGCAGCGCGTAGATCGCCGGGCCGACGAGCGGGATAGAGCCGATCAGCTCGGGGATGGCGATCAGCACGTAGAAGCCGCCGAGCAGGCCCATCAGGAACACCGGCACCATGATCGCCGGCAGCAGCCGGTTCTTGTACTGGCCGATCGCCTCCTTGAAGGACAGGAACTCGTCGTCGAGCAGGTCCGCCTTCATGAAGACCGCGACCAGCGTCGCGCCGAGGCTGAAGATGACCAGGGCGACCGTGATCCACAGCCAGCCGACGACCTCGGCCAGCAACGGCACGTCGCCGAGCTTGCCGCCGATGGTCACGCCGAGCTTGTTCCACAGTCCGATGGCGAGCATCGTCGCCGCGGAGACCAGCATGCACTTGGGCTTGAAGGCGAGCATCGGCGCCGTGAACAGGTCCTTCCACGACCACTGGCGCGGCTCGGGCTTCCATTCGCCGGCCGTCGTCTCGGCCGCCGCCTTGCCCGCCGCCTGAGCCTCGGCGGTCTTCGCGGAGGGATCCGGACGGGCGGAATCTGGCGTGGCTGTGACGGCATCCGCCATTGCGGGACTCCCCAAGGGGTTGGTACGACGGCGCGGATGCTAGATGCCGCGCCGCTCGGACGCAACCGCAGCCCCGCGCAACCAGTACCCGGACCGCGGCCGATGCCGCGCGACGGCGCGTGCCGGCCGTCGCCGCCTGGGAGCGTAAAGCGTCGCATCCGGCGCCGGAAGCACGCGGGCAATGCGTCGTCGGCCGGCTAGCGTCGCGCCCGACGCGAGGAGAACGATCCCATGGCGAAGTCCCCCTACCCGTTCGACGACGACTTCCTGCTCGACACCAAGGCGGCGCGCCGGCTCTACCACGAGCACGCCGCGCGCATGCCGATCATCGACTACCACAACCACCTGCCGCCGGCCGACATCGCCGGCGACCGGGTGTTCCCGAACCTCCAGCGCATCTGGCTCGAAGGCGACCACTACAAGTGGCGGGCGATGCGCAGCGACGGCGTGCCGGAGCGGCTGATCACCGGCGACGCCGACGACCGCGCGAAGTTCCAGGCATGGGCGGAGACCGTGCCGCGCACGCTCGGCAACCCGCTCTGGCACTGGACGCATCTCGAGCTGCGCCGGCCGTTCGGGATCGAACGCCTGCTCGATGGCGCCTCCGCGCAGCGCATCTGGGAGCGAGGCGAGGCGTTGCTCGCCAAGAAGCAGTTCAGCGTGCGCGGCATCCTCGCGCAGATGGATGTGCGCGTCGTGTGCACCACCGACGATCCGGCCGACGACCTCGCCCACCATCGCGCCCTCGCGGCCGATCCGAAGGCGACGCTGCGCATGCTGCCGACCTGGCGCCCCGACCGCGTCATGGCGATCGACGATCCGAGCGCGTTCAACGCCTGGATCGCTCGCCTGGGCGAGACCGCCGGCGTCGGCATCGCCGCCTTCGCCGACCTCACCGAGGCCCTCGACCGTCGCCACCAGGCGTTCCACGACCTCGGCTGCCGCCTGTCCGATCACGGGCTCGACACCATCTGGGCCGAGGACTTCAGCGAGGACGACCTGGCGCGGTCGTTCGCGCGCCTGCGCGCCGGAGAGACCCTCGACCGCGACGCCGCCGCGCGGTGGCGCTCGGGCTGGCTGCACCTCGGCGCCGTCATGGACCATGGGCGCGGGTGGGCACAGCAGTTCCACATCGGCGCGCAGCGCAACAACAACACGCGCATGCGGCTCGCGCTGGGGGCCGACAGCGGCTTCGACTCGATCGGCGAGGGCGACTACGCGAAGCCGCTGGCCCTCTTCCTCGACCGCCTCGACCGCGACGACCGCCTCGCGCGGACGATCCTCTACAATTCGAACCCGCGCGACAACGCGATGCTCGCCTCGATGTGCGGGAACTTCCAGGACGGCTCGACGCCGGGGAAGATCCAGTACGGCGCCGCGTGGTGGTTCCTCGATCAGAAGGCCGGCATGGAGGACCACCTCGACGCGCTCGAGAGCCTGTGCCTGCTGTCGCGCTGGGTCGGCATGCTCACCGATTCGCGGTCGTTCCTCTCCTTCACCCGCCACGAGTACTTCCGGCGCATCCTGTGCGCGCGCCTCGGCCGGCGGATCGAGGACGGCGAACTGCCGCGCGACATCGCGATGGTCGGGAGCCTGGTCGAGGACGTCAGCTACCGCAACGCCGAGCGGTGGTTCGGGTTCGGGGCGGTCGCGGCGGCGAAGGCCAAGAAGCGCCGCGCCGGCTGACGCGTCGCGCGCATCGCGGCGCCCGCGTCCGCCCGGCTCAGTTCACGTGGTAGACCACGTCGAACGCGGCGCCCTGGGCCTCGTCGTAGTCGTAGCCGATGACGTCCTCGGCGTCGGGACCGTCGCCGATCGCCGTGATCGCGCCGTCGATGACCACCGTGATGGTGTGCCGCCCGATCGGCAGGGATGCGGGCAGGCGCAGGGTCACCTGGCGATCGGGGCCGACGACGACCGTGGTTTGCACGCGCAGCATGGCCACCTCCACCGGGAGAGTGTACCACGCCCGCCACCACCGCGGCGACGTCCTTCCCGCCTCCCTGATCGGCCCTAAGCGGCGTCGACCGCACCAGCTGCGAAGAACCTCCTCGCCGCGCCGCGATCCCCGACACGCCCCGTCGGTACGATCACCGGGCAGGAGCCCGATCATGACCCATGCCCCGCACGAAGACGGCGTCCGGCACCTCGCCCGACTGCTCAAGGACATGCCGATCGGCATGCTGACCACGATCGACGAGCACGGCCAGCTGCATAGCCGGCCGATGGCGACCCAGCAGACCGAATTCGATGGCGACCTGTGGTTCTTCAGCCCGTGGTCATCGCACAAGAGCGAGGAGATCCGCGCGCGGCCGCAGGTGAACGTCAGCTACGGATCGGCGAACGGCACCTGGCTGTCGATCAGCGGCACCGCCGAACTGTCGAACGACCAGGCGAAGAAGCATGAGCTGTGGAACCCGATGCTGCTGACCTGGTTCCCGAAGGGCGTCGACGATCCGGACCTCGCGCTGCTGCGCGTGCGCGTCGAGCGCGCCGAGTACTGGGAGAAGGCGGGCAGCGGACTGCGCACCATCGGCGGCTTCCTCGCCGCGGTCACCACCGGTCGACGGTCCGATATGCAGGGCGAGCACGAGGTCATCGATCTCGATCAACGCTGACGCCCGGACGCCGGCCGTCGCCAGGCCTGACCTCGGCGACCGGCCGGGCGGCGGACGAGCCTGACACGCCCGGCGACGCGGTTGCGCCGGGCATTCCCGGGCGACCATGGCCGGCGTGTCGCTCGCCGCCATCGCCCGTCTGACCATCGCGGATTCGTCGCGCCAGCCCGTCACCTGGCTGATGACCCTGCTGTCGCTGGCGCTCGTCGGGCTCAGCGCGGTCTTCGGCATGTTCAACTTCGAGACCGCCGACCGCCTGCGCATGCTCTGCACCGCCGGCGTCGCCGTCGCCGTGGTGCACGGGCTGTTCCTCGGCGTGGTGCTCGCCTCGACGTCGGTCCACGACGAGCTGGCCCAGCGCACCGCCCTGACCCTCTTCGCCAAGCCGGTCGGCCGTGGGGCCTTCCTCATCGGCAAGGCGCTGGGCGTCTGGCTGGTCGTCGCCGCGACGACGCTGGCGATCGCCGGCGCCCACGTCGCCGTGGTCGCGTGGGCCGCGGACAGCGGCTTCGAGTTCACCGGAGGGG
>Ga0196963_10000515_pt1 | contig 34608 bp, 28 predicted proteins | sample S1_5metaG_FD_148600 | JGI IMG/M metagenome (GOLD analysis project Ga0196963, IMG submission 148600) | Soil microbial communities from Anza Borrego desert, Southern California, United States - S1_5 | ecosystem: Environmental > Terrestrial > Soil > Desert | place: USA: California | collected...
TATCCCTGTCCTCGTTAACAAACTCGGTCAAATCGGCACTATCAAAGACTTCAGAATGACAGATGGTAGCGGTGTAGGTATCGTAGTACAGTTTGACGACAAATCGACTACCTGGTTCTTTGAAGACGAACTTAAATCCGTAGAAAACTAACCATGGCCCTGATTTTAACCTTTTTGGGCAAAGGCGGCACAGGACGCACCACGATCGCGATCGCAGCTGCCAAACAACTGGCAAGCCAAGGTCAGCGGGTGCTACTGATCGGGCAAGATCCTGGTCCAGCCTTGGGACTTTTACTAGAAACCTCTATCGGTTCTGAACCCCAAGAACTTGCCCACAACTTGAAAGTTGTGCAATTACAGACCTCAGTGCTACTAGAGCGCGGTTGGGACGAGATTAAGCAGCTAGAAGCTCAATATCTCCGAACACCATTGCTGAAAAGCGTTTACGGTCAAGAACTCGGCGTTTTACCAGGAATGGATAGCGCCCTTGCCCTAAATGCGATTCGCGAGTACGAAGCCACGGGTCAGTATGATGTCATCCTCTACGATGGCAGTGGCGATCAAACGACGCTGCGGATGCTAGGATTGCCAGAAATTTTAAGCTGGTACATCCGGCGATTCCGCAAAGTAGTGGAAGATTCCGACCTCTGGAAATCAGTATCTCCCTTTATCCAACCCGTCACTAGTACGGTTCTCAACGTTAGCTGGACTGGGGAAAATTTTACCCAACAATCCACCAATCAGGTTAATAATCTGCTTGAGCAAGGGAAAGCAGCCGTGGCTGATCCTAACCGCGTTGCTGCTTACTTGGTAACCACAGGGGACGCGATGGCGATCGCCACCGCCAAATACCTCTGGGGTAGCGCTCAACAAGTGGGATTGACCGTGGGAGGGGTTCTAGTTAACCAGGCACCTGTGGCTGAAACCCTTGCTGCTGAATTCGACCCCCTTCTAGCCAGTGCCATTCCCACTCGCTCAACCACAGATGATAATTGGGAATCCCTGATGACAGCCCTACCCGACTTGCGTCAGGCATCCCAAGCTCCCCGACCAATCGCGATTGATATTGCTGCTCGTCAAGTCCGCTTATTCTTACCAGGGTTCGATAAAAAGCAGGTGAAACTTACCCAGTCGGGTCCTGAAGTGACTGTTGAAGCAGGTGACCAACGGCGCAATATCCTCTTACCCCAGCCCCTGAGCGGTCAACCCGTTAAAGGTGCTAAGTTTCAAGATAAATACTTGACGCTCTCCTTCTAAAAAGCTAGAGCGTTGACTTTGAGTTATCTGTAGTTTGTAGTCGATTCTGAGCTTAATTGCCTAGATTGGGGACTAAACCAAGCGGCACGTTAGTTAAGACGAGGAGATGAGGGAGCCTTCCTACCTCATCTTTTTACTATGTGTGTATAAAACCCATAGAGTGCGCTATTTACGGAATCTATGCCGCCGGCTACCAACTCACTATTAACGTAAAAACTAATTATGTCCGACACAACGCCTTCTCCCATAACTCCTAACCCTGCTGACCGCACCGCTAAAACTCGGCAATTACTGGGTATGAAAGGGGCTGCTCCTGGTGAGCAGTCTATCTGGAAAATTCGCTTGCAGCTGATGAAGCCGATCACCTGGATTCCGCTGATCTGGGGTGTGGTGTGTGGTGCCGCTTCTTCTGGCGAATTTAGCTGGACTTTGGAAAATGTCCTGAAATCAGCCACCTGTATGTTACTGTCTGGCCCCCTACTGACGGGTTATACGCAAAGCCTGAATGACTTTTACGATCGCGAGATCGACGCCATTAATGAACCTTATCGTCCCATTCCGTCGGGTGCCATTTCAGTCCCACAGGTAATCACGCAAATTGTAGTGCTTCTGCTCGCAGGGATTGGCGTTGCTTATATCCTCGATCAGTGGGCAGGTCATCCATTTCCTACGATTACCTGTTTGGCGTTAGGTGGTTGTTTCGTCGCCTATATTTACTCAGCTCCCCCGCTAAAGCTGAAGCAGAATGGTTGGTTAGGTAACTATGCCCTCGGTGCGAGTTATATTGCCTTACCCTGGTGGGCAGGTCATGCTCTATTTGGTGACCTTAACCCAACGATTATGATTCTGACCCTGTTCTATAGTCTGGCTGGCTTAGGAATTGCCGTAGTAAATGACTTCAAAAGTGTGGAAGGCGATCGCCAACTTGGTCTAAAATCTCTTCCTGTCATGTTCGGCATTGGTACAGCCGCTTGGATTTGCGTGCTGATGATCGATACCTTTCAACTTGGCATTGCTGCTTACCTGCTCAGCATTCATCAAAATCTCTATGCTGTAATTTTGCTGCTACTCGTGATTCCGCAAATTACCTTCCAGGATATGTACTTCCTGCGTGACCCCCTAAAAAATGATGTGAAGTATCAAGCTAGTGCTCAACCCTTCTTAGTTCTGGGGATGCTGGTTGCTGGGTTAGCGCTGGGTCATGCTGGCGTTTAATCGTGCAGATTGATCGGCCAAAATTTGTTGGTAAGTCTCAATCGTTTGTCGCGCGATCGCACTCCAGCTGTAATACTTGCGGGCATACTCTTGCGCTTTTAATCCTCGCCGCCGCCGTTCATCCGCATCCTGTAGCGCTAAACGTAAAACCTGAGTTAAGGAATCTACATTGCAGGAGGTAACCCACCCTGCTTCAGCCTCCTGCACTTCTTCCCAGATATACACCTGGTTAGAAATCACTACTGGGGTTCCGGCTGCCATTGCCTCCGCAACCGCAATCCCAAAATTTTCATAGTAAGAAGGCATAACAAACATTGCCGCATCTTGGAGTAAAGCCATTTTAAAATCCCCCTGCACAAACCCAGTAATGGTTGTGTGACGCCCCAAGGGGGAAGCCTGCACCTGTGTTTGAATCTTTTTCTCATAAGCTGGGTCTTGGGGATTAGTTCCTGCCAGAACAAAGTGAAAATCCCAACCCTCAGCGAGCAACCTTTCTAGAGTAGGGATTAGTAGATTTAGCCCCTTCTTAGGATCAATCCGGGACATGAACAGAACTAAAGGCTGGTTGCTGGGGATACCTAGCTGAGTCAGTGCTTGACCCGGTTCCGGCCATTGTTGCGGCAGCTGAACGCCAAGGGGAATAATGACATCTGGTGTCACAGTTCCGAAACGTTCGGAAATCTTTGCTTCCTGGGTACAGGTAAAATGAACCGCTGCCGCCCCAGCTAGATTCGGTCGTTCCAATAAAACTGCATAAATCTGCTTCAGATACCTTTTTTTGCGTAAGTCTGCGGGATCTAGAGTTCCCAGCGGTCTGAGAATATAAGGTAATTGTCGATCGCGAGCAACAAAAGCCGCCGCCGTACTGACTGGTGAGAATAAGGCATGAATATGAGCCAGGTCAAATTCCTGAGCATGTTCAGCTAACCACCCTAATAGGTCTAGGGAAAATTTATAGCGTCGGAACGGAGAACAACGGAAATAACAAATTTGATAGCCATCCTGTAGTATTGGTTGATTCAGCGGGACATCAAGCGGTGCTTGACCCACATCCCCATTACTATCCGTGGTTAGTACCGTCACCCCAACACCTTCTTGTGCCAGTGCTGCCGATAAACCCAGTACCATTTGGCTAGGACCACCGTAGACCAGAGAAATGGAAGGAACAATCTGTAGAATTCGTAAAGGTTGGCTCACAATGATTAACTAGGAGGTTTTGGCAACAGAATGCCGTCTAGATGCTTTCAGACCTCGTTTCTTTTTGGGTTGGAACTCATTATCCTGTGCTACTCTTAGTTTCTCTTGTTCCTGCCGATCTATTTCTGGCAATTTGAGAATGACGCCGACAAAAAACCAGTAATAAACCGCAACCGGATCAACATCAAGGGGATAGTAGTAGGTGTTGTAGCTAATTACCAGTACAAACACCCAAAAACTAGCACCAAAATTGCGTAAATTTTGATCTTTGACAGAACGATACGCTTTAAAGGTAATGACTGTAATCGTGGTAACCAGCCCTAGAAACCCAATGACCCCTAGAGGCCCCATTTCATACAGTAATTTGGGATAGTAAGTTTCTATCAGTACAGTGTTACCAAATAAGCGGGTAGAGTTAGTCGCTCGTCCCAACCCATGCCCCAGAAAACTGCCCCCCTTAGACGTAAACTCAGCTTGAGAGGAAATAAATTCGGTTGGGGGCGAGGCTTGCCAACGAGCGGTAAAACTGTCAATTCGCTCTTGTACTAAGTCTGGGAATAGGATGAAGGCGATCACAATTACAAAACCGAGTCCTGCCGCAATCGGGAGAAACCGTTTCAGATTCGCCACTTGACCCGTTACCACAAGCAGGATGACGGTCACTATCGGGACTAACGCCAGTGCGATTCGTTGACCAGAGACTAAGGCAAGTACAAACACCGCCGCCATCCCCACTAAACCAACTGGACGCCAGACTAATGCCGAAGGATCACTAAATGCCGAGGCATAGGTAAAAAAGGCGTTGGAAATCAAAAACCAACCCCACTGCCAAGGCGCTACAAAGGTTCCTGGTAAGCGAATGACGCCCTCTTCTGGGGTATAGAGTAATGCCCCACCGACAAAACACCTAGCGTCTAGACTTGCCTTAAAGAGAGCATCTCCCACTAAACCGCGAGTACCGTGGCACCGATCGGTTAACAGCATCCAGTACTGAACAAACCCCAGACCGCAGCAGACGATGGCTAAAATTACATGCAGGCGAGTGAGGAAGAGTAACTCCTCTTTGGTACGGATAAGATAATAAGCACAGGTAATCAAGGGAAGATATCCTAGCAAAACTTTCAGTCCCAAGATTCCCATGGCGATCGGCTGCTCCTCGCCTCTAGACGGCGAAAACTGCTGAGATCCGTTGGCTGCAAGCAGCGTTAAGATTGCACAAATTAGCAGAATAATCAGACTAGGTTTCAGCCCTTTGGGAAGCAAGATTGGCAACCGTTTTCGCCAACAATCCTGAGCCAGGGCTAGTAAGGCAGGGATATAAAAACCATCCTTAGCTAGCTGAAATAGAGCATTACCCCCAGCCAAAGCATAGGTGACTGTCCCCCCAAAGGGCATATAAATCAAAAATCCCCAAAGCGCTTTTCGAGGATATTTGTAAGAAAAACTCAAAGAGAGAATAGCTCCAACTGCTCCTCCCGCTGCTTTAGCCCCTCCGATGGGAAAGAGCAATATTCCTAGCACAAGAGATGCAAACACGGTAGCCGTGGCAAAGCTAATGAATTCTTGACGTTCCTTCGCCGCTTTCCGCTTTTGGGCTAACTGTTCTTTCAAGCTTAAGGTTGATGTCTGAGTCTTCGATTGCTTCTTAGATTTGCCTTTCGATTTCTGCTTTGATTTCGGCATATCAACGCTGTCAGCTACCCTCTCTTACCTTTTATCGAGTCACCAAAGCTGACCCAATGCGTAAACAGGCATTAATTGATAATTCTGCTGTTGCTCTAGTTTATCCTGCAATGCCTAAGAAGGTTTGTAGACAAACACATCCCTGAACCCGTCAGCAATTTGCAACTTGCTGCTCTTTCTGCTTATAGCAATAGAAGCAAAGCTTAGGACATTTATAAATTTAGTGCCAGCGGAACGTCTCTACGAAGTATTCATGCCCTCACCTATGTGTCTACTGCTATAACTGAAGCTACTAGGAAAGTATAAGTTTCATCATCCCAAAAAAATTTTCGAGATTAAATACACCGAAAAAATCTGCCTGATATTAATAGCAAAATATAAAAACAATAATCCTGTTCACATAAACTCAGAATTTCTGAGCAAGATTTTGAGTCTTACAGGCAGGTGTATCTCTAATGGAAAAGGTTAAATCCTCTGTATTGACTAGGGTTAATTTGTGATTGATTGCTTCAATTTTTACTCTTTTCAGCAACATTTAGAAGTTAAAGGGACAGGTGAAAAATATTTCACAAAACTGTCACGTTAGATTTCTTTTTCTTCCTATCCCTTCATCGACTGAACTATTAGTGAACAATTTTTATTCAACTGTACTTAGCTCACTAGATGCTGCTGGACTACCAAAACTAACTGGTCACTCCAATAATCAGTGAGTTCAGTAGTAGCGGCTTCTACCATCACTCGAATCAAAGGTTCTGTGCCAGACGCTCGAACTAAGACCCGTCCCTGGTCTCCCATGGCGACTTCAGCGGCTGCGATCGCTCTTTGCAGGGGTTCGCAGTTTTTCCAGTTAAGACGGCGATCGCGGTCTTCTACCCGCACATTCTTCAGCACCTGTGGATAGGTTTGGAAGCTTTGATCTACCAGTTCCGCCAGGGAGTTGCTCGACTGACGAACTAACGCGGCTAAATGTAAAGCTGTAAGCAAACCATCCCCAGAAATACTGTAATGACTACACAGGATGTGTCCCGATTGCTCACCCCCCAACACAGCGCCCTGACGAATCATTTCCGCTTGCACATATTGGTCACCTACAGGCGTTCTGATGAATTGACCCCCCAACTGGTTCCAAGCTCGCTCAAAGCCCAAATTTGCCATGACGGTGGCAATAATCAAATCTCCGGGCAATTTACCTGCTTGCCGCAGACTCTGACCCCAGAAATATAGGATATAGTCACCATCTACCATACGTCCTTGACCATCCACAGCCAGAACGCGATCAGCATCACCATCAAAAGCAAAGCCAAAATCGGCTGAATGTTGCTTCACAGCTTCTTTCAGCGGATCAAGATGGGTAGAGCCACAATTGACATTAATGCGATCGCCATCCGCACGGTTATGTAAACAGATAACTTCTGCGCCCATCGCCCTAAACACAGATGGGGCTACGCCTACTGCTGCTCCCCAAGCCATATCCAAAACAATCCGCATCCCTTGGAGATCAGTCTTAGCTAGCAGGGTTCCGCGCAGCGAATCTACATAGTTCTCAATTAACTCTGGTCGCTGGTAGTGCTGTCCCCAGGTGCCATTTAATAGGGTTAAATTAGACGTTCCTCTTAACCCTGCCTCAATTTGTTGTTGAAGGGCTGGCGGTAACTTTTTCCCCTCTGAACTAAAAAACTTAATGCCGTTATCCTCTGGGGGGTTATGACTCGCGGAAATCATCACCCCTCCAACCGCGTTAGTAACGCTGGTTAAATAGGCAACACAAGGAGTCGGGCATAAACCCAAATTCCAAACTTCTAACCCAGCTGCGGTTAAACCCGCTGATAGCGCCATTGCCAGCATATCGCTGGAATTTCTCGAATCCTGTCCGACAATAATGGGGCCAGGAGCCTTAGCATAAGAGCCTAATACCTGACCTGCCCAGAAACCCACTTGTAAAGCGAGAGGGGCACTGAGTAAATCTCCGACTTTGCCGCGAATTCCATCAGTACCAAATAGGGGAGTCGCTGGTAAAGCGAGAGAATTCCAACCAGGACTCGCAGGGCTACGTTTTGCTGGTTGTGCCGACTCAATGAAAGATAACGGTAACTCAGAAGTATTAGAAGACTGAGTCCGGATTGGGGAGGTAACCATAAATAACCAATACTCCACACACAACACACTTACTGTGGAGGATAGCACCTTCCGGAAGAAGCCTAAACACTCCCAAGGTTAAAGGTTAGTGGTTACCAGGTTGTTGGCGGTAGATGAGCTTACAACCTTAAAACGTTGGAAGCTTGAATATGTAAATGAATCCAGGCTAGCTACGCTAGTAATTTGGGGCGATGGTGCAGAGGCAGAGCGATCGCAAACTCTGTGCCTGACCCAGGATCTGAGATCACCTCAATTTTGCCTTGGTGCTTTTCTATAATTTGGTAGCAGATTGAAAGCCCAAGTCCTGTCCCTTTCCCAACCTCTTTTGTCGTGAAAAATGGGTCAAATATCTTGTTTTTAACCTCTAGCGGCATCCCAGAGCCATTATCGCGAATTCGCACCTCAACTTGGTCAGCATTTGTGACAGCCGTTTGAATCACAATCTGCTTGCTGGGTTTCTCAGAGGTAACCAGCAGCGCATCAATAGCGTTGCTGAGGATATTCATGAACACTTGATTCAGTTGCGCTGGGTAACACTCAACTAAAGGCAAGTTGCCATATTCCTTGATCACCTCAATCCCCTGCTTCAGCCGATTATTGAGAATTAACAACGTGCTATCAATTCCCTCATGCAGATTCACTTCTTTGGTTTCCGCTTCATCTAAGCGGGAAAAATTCCGCAATGACAGCACCATCTGACGGATACGGTCGGTGCCTATTTTCATGGAAGATAAAGTTTTAGGCAAATCCTCTATCAGGAAGTCAATATCAATGGCTTCTAGATGGTCTTGAATCTCTGGATCAGTCTGAGGAGAGCGCTCTTGGTAGAGATTAATTAATGCTAATAAATCCTCAATATAGTGAGTAACGTGGTCGATGTTGCCATGAATAAAGTTAACAGGATTATTAATTTCATGGGCTATACCCGCTACCATGGCTCCTAAGCTCGACATTTTTTCTGTCTGAATTAGTTGGGATTGAGTTAGGCGCAAATCGCGAAGAGCTTCTTCCAACTGCTGAGCTTGTTCTCGTGCGCTTACTTCTGCCTGTTTACGCTCAGTAATATCGCTAATCATGCCATCAATACGAATAGCAGTTTGATTAACGTCATAAATTAGCCAGGCGCGGTTATGAGTCCAACGAACTTCTCCACTAGGCCGGACAATTCGGTAATCTATTTCATAACTACCCGTTTGCATTAAGCTTTGGCTCTCTTGAGCAACGAAATCGCGGTCTTCTGGATAAATACACTCCACCCAAAGCGTCGGTTTATCAAAAAACTCCTGTATTGGACGTTGATACAGAATTTCCGCCATCGGGTTCATATAAAGTAAGCGATATTGATCGACAGAGGTTGACCACACTACATCTTGAAGTGAGTTTAGAGTGCTGTACAGACGCGATTCACTTTCTTGTAAAGCAACAGTTCGTTCCTCTACCCGTTTTTCTAAAGTTTGGCGAGCTTGTTCTAGTTCTTCTGTATAGTCTGCAACTCGTTGGATAAGATTATTAAAGGAAGTTGCCAGTACGCCGACTTCATCTTTGGTAGTAACGGGAAGTTGCAGGTTGAAATTTGCTTCCTCAGTGGCTTTCTGAGCGACTGCGGTCATCTCCTCGATAGGACGCGCGATCGCCCGACTGATATAAAGTGCTAAAACTATAGCGGCTAGGATTGAGCCAACAAGACTTAAATTAATCAGTTGGAGATGTAGAGTCTCAGCTTTCTCTAACTCTATCTCTTCAGCCTCTTCTTGTTCGTGAACCGCCTCAATAAGATCCGTTAAGTCATCGGAAAGACCATCAAACTTAAGCGCTAATTCACTATTTGTAAATTCTAAGAGCAATCGCTGGGCTGCTGGAACTTCGTCAGGCGACAGACTCACGGGCTCAATTTGTCTTAGAACGAATTCTATTTGTTGGCTATAGGCTTCTACCGTCCCATCATAGGTTTGCAACCATTTTTCTAAAGAGGCAGGATCAGAATTAGTTTTTGATTCCTTAGCAGCATAAGATTTAACTTCTGAAAATAATTGATTAATTTCCTCTATATGTTTAAGAAAGTGAGCATGTTCTTCTTTATACAGTTCTGGATGCTTCAGGAGCGGAATCAGTTGTTGTTGATGGGAACGAGCTTCTAAAACCGCAATTTTTACCTCCTTTAACAAGTGTTCCTTATGACTGGCTTGGTTAAATCGTTGAGTTGCCAGCTGTTCATAATACTCGGCAACAAGCTGTCCACCTCCTATTCCTAAAACAGCTATACCAACGGCTAGTGCATAGCCAAAACCTATTTTGTTCCGAATACTGTTACGACGAAACATCTGCTTTATCCCCCTGGGGGCAGATTGAGGGATAGTCGATTGGCGCTGCATATCCGATTGGTCAGCTACCGCTTGATTTTCTGAAGCAATGCTATGGTTTTGGGGCTGCATAGCAAAAGACTCATCTAGCGTTTACTTAAGTTAGTTTTCCCATACCACTACTTAAGCTAACAATTAATCGAGAGCGACGCTCCAAATCATTAGAATTTAAACCCCAGCTTCTGCTAGCAAGGGTTGGATGGTTTCCCAGGTGAGTCCTTGTTCTAAATACTGGGGAGCTTCAGGATTGTATGGAGCTAATACTCGTTCAATAGAAATAATTTTTGCTCCCTCAGGCAGCACTGATACATCCGGATCAAATGCAGTGGGACGCATCAAAGAACTGGAATATCCTTTAAATATAGTAATTTGATCCGGTTCACCGCCAATTTCAGCCGTCACAATTAGGACTTCTTGCGATCGCTTGGCGGTGTATTGCTCTAGACGCCACTCCATGGACTTAGTCATGATTGGTGTTAGTGAAATTAAAGTTCACTATTGCATTGCTGAACGTCCCTGCTTACCTAACCGAATTAACACAAAATAGCTTAAGGAAAGGACATAAACGATTAATCCCACTAAAGCGAGAAAGCCTAAAAATTCAGGTTTAGTGTTGGGATGGAAATACTGTTTGTACAAGAAAGGTGCCTCTAACCAAACCGCACACAATGGATTGTTAAGCAACGCTTGCTTGTTGGTAGCAAATCCACAGCTAAGGAAAGGAATTAGAGCTAATGCACCCAAAACACTGTAAGCGGTTATTGCCCAACGCCATGAAGTGAAGGCTAGTTTTAAAGGACGCTGTGGCTGGTCGTCAATCTCTTCGTTGATATCCACCCAAAACCACAGAGAAATGGGAATTAATATCCGGGCAAGGAAAGAGGATAAAAAACCGATGGGGAAGGCGGCAAGCATTAGATAAAGTGTAATCGCCAGCAGGCTAGCAACGCGCCAGTAAATCATCAACAAGCGCTGCATAGCATCTGCTTTCTGGACAATTGCCCAAATCAATAAAATCAACGGCACAATTATCGTAAACAGGATGGCTAGGCGGTAGTCTGTCCACACTAGCGGTCGAAACCAAGAATCATTTTGCATCTGCGTGTAGTCTGCCAAAAAGGCAAATTCTCCCCACCCATTTTAACTGCAAGCGTTACAAATCCTCAGCAAATAGGCATGCAAATTGCTGATTGAGGCAGGTTTTGTTGATCTGGAAAAGCTGTACTTTCTATGTCTCATAACTGGTAAAACTGAAAAAAGCAAGCAACTAGAACATAGTTGCTTGCTTTTTCGGAAATTTAGCAAAGAATAGCAGAGTTTAAAGAAAGACTAAGGGTTATTCTTCGTAAACTCGGCACTCAGCCGCGTCAGGATTATCATCACAAAACTGCTCTAAAGAGTTCTTTGGCTTCTTAGAACTCCGTTGATGAGAAGCTTCGGCTTGCAGTTCTTCAACGACATCCCAGGCAGCAGCACAATCACCGGACTCTGCGCCTTTAGTGTCACAGACGGTACGAGCTTGCTCACGTTCTTGTTCTATTTGATCTTGGATGTTACTCATTGATCTGGTTGTCTCGTTACTTGCTTCAGTACAGGAAACTTTTTGAATCTCGACAGTTCGAGAAACCCCAATCTGGTGCTAGGCGTAGTAGCTCAGTTACTTTAGTAAAAGTTCTACTTAATCTGTAATATCTGAAACAGCCGCACTTAAACGGGATTAATCTTTATCTTTTAAGATTTGGTTGTTTCTTTGACTCATCGGGAGTCAGTTTACACGGACTCGATGATTCTGTCTATATATTAACTTATGTGAATCAGGGAGCGCTACCTCTGTGGTTACACCCACAATTGGCAAGATGTTCCTGCCCGTTGCCGATGTTATCGTTAACCTAGAGGATTAATATACCTTGGTCATCCCCCTCTAGCAAACAGGCAAGCCTGTGGATACTTCAAAACTTATTACGAATCAGATTAAGTGGGCAAATGCCTTATCAACTCGTCCCTCTTTAGAGGCGGCGGTTAAAGAAGTCATTGATCGTGCCCAGGAATCCCTGTCAGTTCCTGCGGAATTAGGATTGGTGTTTATTTCATCAGCCTTCGCTAGTGAGTATCCCCGGCTGATGCCCTTGTTGCAAGAGCGATTACAGCTACCAGCATTGATTGGCTGTGGGGGTGGCGGCATTATTGGTATGAATGCCGCAGGCGAGGTACAGGAGGTTGAGGGAAAACCTGCCCTTAGCTTAACGTTGGTGCAAATGCCAAACGTTAAAGTTCATGCATTTCATCTTTCGGGAGATGACTTGCCTGATTTAGATAGTTCCCCAGATGCTTGGGTAGATTTGATTGATATCCCTCCCCAAGACGCGCCTCAGTTTATTTTGTTAGCAGATCCTTTTGCTTCGAGAATTAGTGACTTGCTAGAGGGTCTAGACTTTGCTTATCCAGGCTCGGTTAAGGTGGGAGGACTTGCTAGTTCTGGGGCTTTAGGGGCTGGGAGTGGCTTGTTTTGTAACTATCACCTTTACCGTGAAGGAACGGTTGGGGTGGCGCTCACAGGTAATGTGGTATTAGAAACCATTGTGGCGCAAGGGTGTCGGCCAATTGGTCAACCTTATCAAGTGACTAAGGGAGAGCGGAATATTATCTTGGAACTAGCTGAACCAGATAGTTCCAATGCGACCACCTTTTCGGAAAGTGCTAGGACTGCTTTAGAAGTTTTACGAGATTTGATTGAAAGCCTGAGTGAGGAAGATAGACAACTAGCCCAGCATTCACTGTTTCTCGGTGTTGTTCGCAATGAGTTTAAGCAGGATCTGGGGCATGGAGATTTTCTCATTCGCAATTTATTGGGTGTTGATCCCAGAGTGGGAGCGATCGCAATCGGCGATCGCGTCCGTCCGGGTCAACGGATTCAATTTCACTTACGGGATGCTGAGGCGTCAGCACAAGATTTGGAAGTTTTACTCCAACGCTATCAAAGAGAGAAATCCGATGCCTCGTCTGCGGCGGGTGCTTTGCTATTTTCCTGTTTGGGACGCGGTGAAGGACTCTACGGACAGCCAAACTTCGACTCCCAATTGTTCCAGCGTTATCTGCACAATATTCCCCTAGGTGGCTTCTTTTGCAATGGTGAAATCGGCCCTGTGGGTAGCAATACTTTCCTACATGGCTATACTTCGGTATTTGGGATTTGTCGTCAGCGCTAAGAATAGGGGTTAGGAATCAAGGCTTTGCCTCAAAACCTGCATCAGTCCTACAGATTTGACGAATCTTGGCTTTTTTAAAGCATCAGTGTTGTGTAATTGTCAATCAAGGTAGGGGTGCCATCACTGGCGATCGCGCCAAATCCCTCGAAGTAACGCTGTGCTGCTGGAGGCAAGTGGGAGAAGTCAAATAAAGGATCGCCGTTGGCAATATCTGCCCAAAAATTGCGGAGGTTAGGCGCTAGTTTTTCCGCTTCTGCTAAGGGTAGATTTAAGGGTGCCTCAGTGAGCAGTCGCAGCATGAAGGGAAGAGAGCGATCGCCCATCCACTTACGAGAAAACTCAGCTAGCGTTGGCCAACCCAGTACAGAGTCCACACGCGGCGACTCAATTTGTAACCATCTTCTACCATAGGCATCTGTATGGAACTGCAAGATGCGGTAAGGGTGAGGATAACTGACTAAAGAGCCTGTGGTGATATCATAGATGCCGTTTTTCTCAGCAATATCCTGAACGTGCAAGTGTCCCGTAAACACCAGTTGAACTCCAGACGCCTGAAGCATCTGTAATAGCACAGGCGCGTTCTCCAACATATAGCGCCTTCCTAGGGGATGGTGGGACTGCCTCGGTAGGTGTTCCAAGACATTGTGATGCACCATCACTAAAACTAACTGATCTTCTACCTGGGCCAATACTTGTTGCAGCCAAGCTAACTGATCTTCATCCAGACAACCAATTTGTTTCCCCTCAGCGTTAAATTGATTAGAATTTAGCCCAATCAGCTGCACTCCTGGCAGGATTTGACAAGTGTAATACAGTTGCTCAGGGTTTTCATAGCCAAATTTGCCGTAGTACTGGGGAAAATCGCTCAATCCAATCGACTGCTCATTGGGGAGTAAAGTCGGGACATCATGATTTCCCGGTACCACGTAGACTGGAAAAGGTAGTTGTGTCAGCCGTTGTGCTAACCAGGCATGATTTTCGGGTTCTCCATGCTGGGTTAAGTCTCCGGGTAACAGCAGAAAATCAAGGTCTAGCTGTTCTAAATGGTTTAAAACCAGCTCTAGTGCTGGAATGCTAACTTCCACCAGATGAAACCGACTGGGATGATCCCAAATCGTGTCAGGAAGACCGATGTGCAAATCGCTGACGACAGCAAATCGAAAATTCAAGCTCATAATTTGCCTTGAGCTATCACATTAAGTTGCCAAACACTGATCCCGTTTGAGTATAACCTGTTGCTTGAGAGTGTTTTTTGGAATAAGGAGTGCCCAAGTTGGCAAGAGTTCGAGTACGCCAACACGTTAATCCCCTGAGTGGAAAGTATCAGACACCGATTAGTCCTCCCGATTGGGAGAAGATTTATGCTGCTCCAACTCAGCCATTGCACCTAGATATTGGCTGTGCTTGGGGACGATTTGTGTTGAGTATGGCGCAGTTACAAACTGATTGGAACTTTCTCGGGTTAGAAATTCGGGAACCCTTAGTAGAGACAGCAAATCGTCAACGAGATGAAGCGGGTTTAAGCAATCTCCACTACCTATTTTGTAATGCAAATAATTCGTTACCAGGACTGCTGAAATCTTTACCCGTCGGAACTTTGCAGCGTGTCAGCATCCAGTTTCCTGATCCTTGGTTTAAAAAGCGACAAGCCAAAAGACGAGTGGTGCAACCCCAGCTAGTAGAGACTGTGGCGGCTTATCTAGCAACGGGGGGGGAAGTTTTTCTGCAATCTGATGTTGAGCAGGTAGCGGTGGAAATGCGCGATCGCTTTGAGGCTCATCCTGCTTTCCAAAAATATGGCGGAGATCCTTGGCTAGCAACCAATCCACTGCCTATTCCCACTGAACGAGAACTCTCTACTCTGGATCAGGGTGAACCGGTTTATCGCGTCTTATTTAAGCGTCTTTAAAAAACGAAAGATTGAGCGGTTCTAGAGTAAAGTCGCCAACAGGAATAAGGTTGGCTAAGCGACCGTTTTCCGGTTGATGGCTCAGACACAGGCGTAGATAATTGGGGGGGTGATACTGCAAACGTTCCGCCCACTCAATTGCCATAATTCCTAGCGGGACTTCAATCCCTTCCCAGTAAGTTTCTAGATACAGCGTGGCTACATCCGCTGGTTGCAAACGGTACAAATCTAAGTGATACAGCGGTACCCGTCCGGTAGTGTACTCGTTAATCAGGGTAAAAGTCGGGCTAACAATCGAATCGGTGATGCCTAACCCTTCCCCTAATCCTTGCACTAGGGTTGTTTTGCCACTCCCTAAATCTCCCTCTAATAACAGGAGGCTACCAGCAGGAAGCGATCGCCCTAAAGCAATACCGAGCGATCGCGTTGCTTGAGCATCTACCAGAGAAATAGCAATCGGTTCTCCCATCATTCTGACGCTGCCATCTTTTTTTGCAGGCTCAGGGGTCTCATATCAGTCCAAACTTCTTTGATGTAGTTTAAGCATTCTGCTTTAGTACCACTTTTTCCAACATCCTGCCAACCGAGAGCATTATCTCTCTCCGCAGGCCAGATTGAATACTGAGCTTCCTGGTTCATCACAACTTTATAGAGAGTTGAATCTTCTGGGTTGTCTTGAGTCATTGCCTTAGTTTTCTCAAATCAATGAAACAGGTCTTGAATTTTATCCCCCTACTTAGCAATCTAAGTATCAGCAGAGCTAAGGTACTTGACGCTAGTTAAGAATATAAAAATTCTACCTTCTGACAGCATCAGAACTGATTGGACGTTATTCACGACAACGTTAATTATTAACCAATGACTTATTTACAAAAAAAGCACCTTTTCAAGGTGCTCAGTACTAACCTGAGGATTAATTAGATTTAAATTTCTATTGGTAAGTACGATGTTTTCGAACTCCAGCTGATGCGCCAATCATGGAAGCCAGTAAACCTAATAACGAGCCAAAGACAAATGCCCAACCCACTTTAGCCGTATTCCCAGCGAGACCACGTGCTTGGTTGGCATCAACATTAGGTGCGCTGTTGGGCACATTAACTGAACCCTGTTGTACTTGATTGAATACTTCTCCAGCATTGGATGCCAGCACACCAAATGTACCTGATACTCCGCTGGCTAATAGCCAAGAGCCAATTGCTAGCGTTGTTGCCCACAAAATTGCACCATTCAAGAGTGCTGTACTACGGTTCATTGGTCCACTCGCACGGGATGTCACCCAGCCACCAACGAAGAGACTAATCAACAGACTGATGATTGACCAAATACCAATACCCGCACCTACTTCATCTGCATTGGTTCTGGGTGCCCCTGAATTTGCCAATCCACTGAGTCCGATTGCTGCCCCTAAAGCACTTAAAACTAATTGAGTACTTAATGCAACCATGAGACCGGAAATAATGGGTCCCCATCTTACACGGTCATGATAATCAATAACGCGATTTTCAACTATAGGCTCAACAACGTCTATAGGTCGATTTCCGTATGCCATAGCTTCTTACCTCCCAAACTCCTTGCTCCCAGGAATTCCCTGACTTTAGTGGGATTCCATTTGAGGTCTACTCTAAGCCCCAGCATTTTTAGGTGTATCTGTCAAGAGAATGAATTTACGACTCTCTCGCAAGAGGGAACAGACTAGTCATCCGTTTTAATGATCACGATTAAAAAGATTCCTGGTCTTAATTCATGAGTTGCTGTAATTTTTTGAGCATCAATCAGATAAATTTATTAATTTCGCGTGGCTCCTGATGCTCATATGGACAGGGGATACAGGCGCAATAGTGACCCAATCTTCCGATTAGCTTCAATAATATTGGTTGTTACAATCAGTCACTATCATTTACAATTCTTAAGTTCTGGATCAACGGCTAGCCAGTGTTATCCAAAACTTAAGGGAAAATACTTTCCTAAGTCAATGCTCATAATCTTGTAGCACTGAAAAATTTAAGACACTTTAGTTAAAAAATTGACCGTGCAAAAACAGACCCTGTTCATAGTCAGTAGCTTGTTAGTAGCCGGATTGATGGCTCCTCTGCCCTCAATCGCCCAAGCGGGTAAATCCGTAGGATTAAGCAACCAGCAAACCAACCCAGCGCTGAACAACCTGTTGCAAGAAGGACGTAAGCGAGTAAATGCAGGAGACATAACGGGTGCTTTGGTGCTGTATCAACAAGCTGCCAACCTAGAGCGTAATAACCCCCGAATTTTTTCGGCAATGGGTTATTTACAGACGCTCCAGGGCAAATTTTCAGATGCAGCAACGGCTTACCAACAAGCGATCGCGCTGGAACCGAATAATGCTGATTTTTACTATGCCCTCGGCTACAGTCTTGCTAAAGCGGGAGATAACAAAGGAGCGGCTGCGGCTTATCGTCGTACCATCGACCTCAAGCGGAATCAGGTCAATGCTTATTTAGCTCTAGCAGTGGTACTCCTGCGTCAGGAAGACTATACGGGTGCTATGGAGACTTGTCAGCAGGCGATCGCGCTTGATCCCAAAAACGTTGAAGCTTATGAAGTTATGAGTTCCAGTTTCATCAAGCAGGGACGTACTGGACAAGCCATTCAGACACTTCAGAAAGCGGCTCAACTGGCTCCGCGTGATACAGGTGTGCAGTTGAAGTTAGGAACAGCTTGGTGGAAGCAGGGCAATAAAGGGGCAGCGCTGTACGCTTTTAAACGAGCGCTACAGTTGGAACCGCGTAATCCTCAAATTCACCTGCATATTGGTAAAGTTCTACAAGCCCAAAACGATGTAAATGGTGCTTTGGACGCTTATCAACAAGCCTTGTCTCTTGAACCGAATTTAGTAGACGCGCATGCATCAATAGGAGAACTGTTGCTCGCCAAGCAGGATTACCTCAAGGCGATTGTGGCTTATCGTCACGTGATTACTCTAGCTCCCCAAAACCCGCAAGCGTATTACAAATTAGCGATGGCGTTAAAAGAGGGCGATCGCACCTCAGAAGCAATTACGGCGCTAGAGAAAGCCCGTGATCTTTATCGCCTTCAGGGACAAACGGAGGGTGAAAAGAAAGTTGAAGCCGCACTAGAAGCGCTCAAAAAATCCAACGGATGACACGACACGTAAAAGGGTCAGGACTTGACAGATTAAGAACTTCTTAAAAGTTCTTAGTCAAGAAGTTTTTATAGATAAGTTAGACAGAAAGATACCTCCTAACTGCGTCTTTAGCCTCATTGATGTTCTTTAGTTTTAGAACTTCAATTGGGGCTTCTATTTTTTGTCGTTAATCACGCACGGCCTTTAATGCCATGCTCTTAGTGTGCGTAGGACTACAAAACTTAGTAGATAAAGCTGAGATTCTAATACCTACACTCTAAGATGCAACTCCGGATTGAGAAAGATTAAGAAATTATTAAATCTTTGCAGAAAGACGGGAAGATAGGAAGGACTCTTGCCAATCCCCCCTAAGGGCATAGACTATCTCTAGGCATGTTCTATCTAAAGATAGAAGCATAATGGTGCAAAATTCTAGCCGAGCTAGGAATCAGCCGGGAGTAACGAGATCATTTAACCTTGCTGAGTTAGGCTCTGGAGAATTGCCAGCAAAGGCAGCAAGAGGTAGACGGTTTTTTTAGGCTCTGGCTTAATATGCTTTGTGTTGCAGGTTTCGATGGTTACTTCAAGCGCCTAAACCCAAAATGGGAAGAACTATTGGGGTTTAGCAACCAGGAACTACTGAGTAGACCCTATTTTGAATTTGTGCATCCAGAAGATCGTGAAATGACCCTGCTGCAAACACAACAATTAGCAACGGGTAATGAAACGATTACTTTTGAAAATCGCTATCGCTGCAAAGATGGCTCCTATAAATGGCTTCTGTGGAGTGCTTCCCCAGTTCCCAGCCAGTATTTTTTCTATGCGGCGGTGCGAAATATCACTGAACGCAAAAATTTTGAAGAATCGCTCTGCAAAAGTGAGGAACGCTATCGTTCTATTGTGGGGATGATGGAAGAAGGCATTGTGCTCCAAGAGGCTGATGGGACTATCCAAGCCTGCAATGCTGCTGCTGAGCGAATTCTGGGAATTTCTGCTACGGAAATTATCGGCAAAACGTCTTTAGATGTTTGCTGGCGGGCGATCACGGCGGATGGATCTCCTTTAGCAACTGAGCATCACCCCTTAAGTATTACCTTACAGACTGGCAAGCCTTGTACGAACGTCTTAATAGGCATTCATAAACCGGAGAGTTGCTTTACTTGGATTCAGATTAGTTGCCAACCTTTATTCTCATCCGCCGAGACAAAACCCTATGCAGCGGTTGCAACTTTTAGTGACATCACTGAACATAAGCAAACTGAAGAACGATTGCGGCTGCTAGAGTCAGCCATCGTCAATACTAATGACGCTATTACGATTAGCGAAGTCGTTAAGGCAGATTTAAAACCGACGACCGAGGATGGACTGGGAACGCTTAAGATTGTCTATGTCAACAAGGCATTTACCCAAATGACGGGTTTCTGCCTAGAAGAAGTGATTGGCAAACAGCCTCCATTTTTACAAAGGTCTAGGAGTAAGTCTCCTACAGAGGTTACGTCATGGAAGGAGAGGCAACGTGATCGCACTGAACAAAATCGAATTCAGGCAGCACTACAAGCTTGGGAACCCGTCAAAGCGGAGTTGCTGACTTACTCTAAAAACCGCTCTCACTTCTGGGTTGAGCTAAATCTTGTCCCCCTCGAAGATAGTAGCGGTCGGTTTACCCATTGGCTAGGGGTACAGCGTGATATCACAGAGCGCAAGTTAGCAGAAATGAAACTGAATGCTCATGCGCGTGCTTCAGCCGTTGTCGCAGAGTTGGGTCAACAAGCCTTAGCCGGAACTGATCTGAATATCCTGATGGAAACTGCGGTCAGCCGTATTGCCCAAACCTTAGAAGTAGAGTTTTGCCAGGTACTCGAATTAATGCCAGGAGGCAATGCTTTCTGCCTTCTGGCTGGATTTGGCTGGCAGCAACATCTTGTTGGTTATCCGGTTCTAGGCGCTGATGAGCGGTCTCAAGCAGGTTACACTTTGCTGACAGGTAAACCAGTAATTGTTGAAGATTTACGAGTAGAAACACGATTCTCTGGGGCACCTTGGTTGCACAACCATCGGATTATTGCTGGTTTAAGTGTGATCATTCATAGCGGTCAACCGTCAGTGGTTAGCAGTCAACTTCATGAAGCACCCTCTTCATTGCTTACCCCATCAGAGCAGAAGGATTATAATCTCCACACTTTACCCAGTCGCCCATTTGGAGTCTTAAGTGCCCACACCAATAGACCGCGACAGTTTACCGCAGATGATGTTCACTTCCTGCAAAGTGTTGCCAATGTGCTGGCAACCGCGATTGAGCGCAAGCGAGCAGAAGAAGCGCTGAAAGAGAGTGAAGAGCGGTATGCACTGGCGGTTAAAGGGAGCAATGAAGGCTTGTGGGATTGGAACCTGAAATCCAATGACATTTATTTTTCTCCCCGTTGGAAAGCCATGCTGGGTTACCAAGAGGACGAAATTAGCGATCGCCCTGATGAGTGGTTTAATCGGGTGCATCCCGAAGATCTTGAGCGGGTTAAAACAGCTTTAGAGGCTCATTTAGATGGGCTGATTTCTCACTTTGAAAAAGAATATCGCATCTTGCATTCTAGGGGCACCTATAGTTGGATGCTCTGCCGAGGTTTAGCGGTTCGAGATCGTCAGGGCAAAGCTTACCGAATGTCTGGGTCGCAGACGGATATTACTGATCGCAAGATAGCAGAAGAACAACTCATCTATGATGCGTTTCATGATGCTCTCACGGGTTTAGCCAACCGAGCTTTATTCATGGATCGGTTGTCCCAGGCAATTCGGCGTTCTGCGAATACACGCCAAGAAGGTTATATACAGTATCGATTTGCCGTTCTGTTTTTAGATTTAGACCGATTTAAGGTCGTGAATGACAGTCTAGGTCATTTAGTAGGGGATCATCTGCTGGTTGCGATCGCCCGTCGGTTAGAACGACAACTGCAACCCGGTGATACAGTCGCCCGATTAGGAGGCGATGAGTTCGCCATCTTATTAGAAGATATTACCGACCTCAACGAAGTTACCAGTGTTGCTGATCGCTTACAAAAAGAACTCAAGCGACCCCTCTATCTCAATGGACATGAGGTATTTATTACCGCCAGCATGGGCATTGCCTTTGATCGGGTAAATTTAGCGGGATATCCCTATAGTTGGCCAGGAGACTTACTGCGCGATGCTGATATTGCCATGTACCGGGCTAAAGCATTAGGCAAATCCCGTTATGAAGTCTTTAATATCACCATGCATACCTGTGCTGTCTTTAGATTACAACTAGAGAACGACTTGCGACGGGCACTAGAGCAAAAAGAATTTCGTGTTCACTACCAACCAATTATCAACCTAGCTAGTGGCAAGATTATTGGATTTGAAGCGTTAGTGCGCCTATTTCATCCAGAACGGGGTTTAGTTTCCCCGGCTGACTTCATCCCTGTAGCAGAAGAAACAGGCTTGATTATTCCTTTAGGCGCTTGGGTTTTACAGGAAGCCTGTCAACAGATGCGCCTTTGGCAGCAAAGCTTTCCAGAACTGATGATTAGTGTAAATCTTTCTGCCAGACAGTTCTCTCAACCCGATTTACTGCAACAAATTCAACAAATTCTGGATGAAACTGGCTTAGACGCTTGCAGTCTCAAGCTTGAGATTACCGAAAGTGTCGTGATGGAAAATGCTGAGGATGCCACAGTTATGCTGCAAAAGCTAAAAGCTTTGGGAGTTCAGCTAAGTATTGACGACTTTGGAACGGGTTATTCCTCCTTAAGCTATCTGCACCACTTTCCCATTAATACCTTGAAGATTGACCGCTCTTTTGTAAATCGTATGGGGGTCAATGGTGATACGTCAGAAATTGTGCAGGCAATTATTACGTTGGCTCATAGTTTACACATGGATGTGGTTGCTGAAGGCATCGAAACACCGCAACAGCTCGCCCAACTTCGGGCACTGCACTGTGAACAGGGACAGGGATACTTGTTTTCTAAACCTTTAGATAGCGAAGCAGCAGGTCAATTGCTAGCAGCAGCACGACAGTGGTAATTAGTGGGACTTAAACAAATCCTGGGCTAAAATCGACTTCTATTCCTCTGTGGGCAAGGGATTTAGCTCAATGAGGATAAATGAGGCTCAAACCCAGTCGCAGCAAGGAAAAGACTAAATCGACCTTAAATGGCTTTGACGACTGGGTTTGAGCCTGTTTTCAAGATAAGTTTTGTCTAAGTCCCGTTAGTAGCTAGGCATAAAAACTTGCGTTTATATTCCTCACACACTTTAGTTTTATAAGCCGCTAGCCTCTCAGAGTTTATTTCTTTGATTCACCTAGACCTTTACAGAAAAATGCCTTTAGACTAAAGCTGCATCAGCCGATAAATTTAATTAATTCCAGCTCTCTATATCCAATATCTGCTTCTAGCAATAAGCTGACGCAATCCCTAAAACCATGATTTGTCGTCAAATGCGTAAGTTCTAATTTTAATGAAAGTTCAGACTCAGGTCACCAACCTAAAAAGCCATTGGTAAGCATTCCTCACCAATGGCTGAAAGCAACCCTAGAAAAAACGCCTATCGAGGCCAAAGATTTTGCCACCAAGGACGCTGCTGACTTTGAGCTACAGGTAGTCGTTTGCGGATATCTTGAATTTTCCACCCAGTCAGCTTGGCGAGAGTCTGTGCCTCTTGTTCAAATCGTGCAGGCAAAGACCGTTGATATTGTTTACCCGCCTCACACTGCATCTCTCCTGTAAAGGCATGGCGTAAGATATAGCGACCTTGAAAAGATTGACGATTAGAGGTTTCTTGAAACATCAAATCTTCAGGAAACTTTTCCCGACTGTAGCGAACATGCAAGCGACTGATGAAAACATTCGAGGGTGAAGAAGGCGTTAGCCAAAATACGCCTGCTTTCCTTAGTTCTTCAGGGTTTAGCGGTTCAGCAGAACAAGGATCACAACTTCCCATATCCCAAGCGTATTCTAGGAAAGCAACTTTTTTCCCTTCACGAGTATAGGCAGTTTGAAACATATCCTTGTAGAAACCACCAAAGGTATCCTTAACAAAGACGGGAACTTCGGTATCTGAAGGAACTTTCACCGTCCGGTAGTTAGTAATCTCTGCTTGACCTTTAGGGGATAAGGCATAGACAATCAAATCCTGCTCACTGGTGGAATTAATCATCCCCAGACGAATAGGCAGCATAAATTTCGGCGATTCATACGCCATTTGCAGTGGTCGCAGTAATTGATAACCTGCTTTTTCAAATTCAGCTAAATTGACTTTGGCAACAAAGAATTTCATCTTTTGCCGCACGTAAGGCTGAAGCAACTGATTAGCGCCTTGGGGAATTTTGTAACCGTTGCGTTGTAGCCAGGTTTCTAAACCATTCGATTCTCTGGCACTGAGAATCAGGATGTCATATTCCCCAACGGTGAAACGGGATTCTACAGTAACGCCTAAGGTTTTATCATCTCGACTGGCTTGATTTGCCGCAGCTGCCGTGGGTGCAGGTGCCATGAGGCGACCACTTTCCTCAAAAGTAGGACGCGCACAGGGGTCTGGATCAAAATATTCCACCAGTCGCGGCGCACTAAAGGCATCTAAGCGTTCAATCACTTTCGGATCGCCTACATGCACTTGATCTTGCTGAAGCACAACTGGAACAGGCACTACTAAGGCAAAGTCTTTCACTTCTCCTTGGAAGTCATTCGCCATCGTTAAAATTGTGCGATCGCCATTTCTAGCAATCACCACCTGAGACGCTTTGTTATACAGCTTTGTATCGGCTTTAGCTACATAAAAGCCACAAAACGCCCAAGCATTTTGCGTAAAACACAGAATAGCGATGAACGCTACACATAATATGGTCAAAATTCGAGAGAGTTTCATGATATGCCAATTACATTCAAATTTGAGAATATTGAGGTTGCTCAACTTCTGCAACGTTATTGGTAAGCAGAGAGCGATTTAATGAGTTAGCCAACCAAGAAAATCTAGGGGCTGACCAAATGAAATCCAACAGAACGGTTAAAGGAGCAAGGGCAAATAAAGCCCAAAAGATTGCAGTAGAGACAAAAAAGTTATTTCGCAAAATAAACGTTAACCCAGCAATCAAAATAGCCCAAAGTAAGCGACCGATTCTGGCGTTCGGAATTGACCGAGGATCGGTCAACATAAACAGGGCAAATAATAACAAGGAGCCACTCATTAAGCGATGCCAATAAACGTCCCAAGTCCAACCTAACCAAATATTGCGAATGGCTTCAAGGAAAGCATAGGAACCTAAAAAAGCAGCAGTTGTATCCCAACGTCCGACTCGTTGAACAACCATTCCACCTGTTCCAACAAATAACAGCGCGTACCACCATTCATCACCCCATTGTCCAGGCGAAACCCAAGCATCATTGGTGAGAACTAGAACGGAAATAATGCCAAAGTTAGCAGGATTAAAAAAATGTTTTTGCTGCGCTTGGAAGACAAATTTGCTCAAAATTGCTAAGGAACCTGCTAACACCATAGTGATGCAATGATCAGCCCGGAGTAATAGACAAAGACCTAAAGCTGTAATCCCAGCACTTTTGAGAGAAAGCAAGAATTTAGGGCTAGTTAAATCACCTCCAATTTCTTTGAAGATTGTTTCGGGTGATTTGAGCCAGGGGGATTGAGCCGCTTTAAATTGATTCCAGACGACAGAGGCGATCGCCTGAGTGACCAAACAAGTTACTATTACTACTAAAATCAAGTCTAGCCGCAGAGTCCAGTCTCTTGTGCCAATGCCTAAGACCAAGAAAAGAGAGAGAAATAGTATTTGGTAGTCTCTAGCATCTTGTAACAACATTGTAGGGTGATTGAAGGATTAAGTAAGTTAATATCATTCAACATTGCTGACAGGGAGTGGTCATCGGTTATTCTCCAGCACAAGATATAACTTTTACCCATCTGCTGAGTTTTTTATCAGCCTAGATAGGTTTCTAACACAAACACTTCCCCGGAAACGGAGTTGTTACAAAAATGGAAACTCAAATCAAATGTGGTTAAGCAATCCCACGGCTTAACCCAGCACTTACTTAATATCTTTTAGAAAACATTTCTTCATAATCTGCAAGCAGATTTGAGCAGAATTATCTCTCTGTTGGTTTGATTTCTTGCCACACCTTATCTATCTCTTGCTGAGAAATCCCTAGGGACAGCAACAACTGACGCAACTCAGACGGACTTAGGTTAGGGTTAGCCGTTGCCTCAGTTAGAGACAGGCGTTGGGCTTCTGAAGCTGTATCAGAAGTAACCGCTTTAAGTGTTAGCAGCACTAATAAACGCTGTAATGCCTCCCTGTCTTTAGGAGAAAACGTGGGGGTATCCTCAAGGCTGGTTTCCCTCGCCAGCTTGCGCGTTGCTAATCCGGCAATAAACGCCCCCAAAATGGTTCCTGTCCACAAGCCGCTAGTACTCCCTTGCCAAATCGCCCCAGGAGTTACCCAGGCTTTGCAGATGCTTTGGACTCCTGGTATTGATAAACCCTGATTTTCCTTGGTATCGCACTGTTGGTTGTGGGCAACCATGTTAAGTTGTCCACCGATGTAACCCCCAAATAGTCCTGAGGCTAGGGCAATAAAAGTACAAATGAGAGTTCGTTTGTGATTAGCCATAGTTAAGTTAAAATCTGCCGGAGATATTAAATATAATTTTTACGATTAGTCAGAGGTAATTGACTCTCCTATGACTTTACTTTTCTGTTCGTGATATGACCCAAACTAGCAAGTTTGCCAAAATAGATAAACTAAACAGCGGCACAAATAGGATTAGGAAAAACAGAATATCGTTGTATTCATTGAACTGAGTGCCTGAAGTGTGAGCAGAAAAGAGAGTATTTGGGCAAGCGAACTGGATAGCAGCGCGAAGACTGCTGATAGTCCCTAGACTCCAGACTAAAAAGAATAAAATTCCTGCCGTACTCAAATGAATCAACTGCCACCATCGCGCTTGGGAGTGGCGGAGAAATCGAGAGGTATAGACTAAATAGCAAAGTAAGGCGATCGCAAAGCTGCCGTAAACAGCCGGGCGAAACCAAAAGCAGTCAGCGGAAGGCTGAGTTATCGCTAAGAACAGCCAGTAAGTGCCAACCAGATAGACTAAGTTAAGGGCAATAAATCGCCAGTGCATTAACTCAACCGAGTTTTATAGCTAAATAATTAACCACTCTAGCAATTTTGTCCCTAAGAAATTAAGACAATCACAGACTTATAGTCTGCAATAAGACAGCATAACGCATCAAAATCTTATCTGTCGATGTGTTACAACTACCTATAATATGCCCTATCCCTTACTCGCTTTTGAGCGAATCTTTAGACTGCCAGTATTTTAATTCTTCTGCAATGAAATAATTAACCAAATCTTGGTACAAATTTTCAATTACATCTGGATCTAAGCCTTCCCCTTTCGCCCAAACCCGACGCTCTTGTAACATAGATTTCAATCGGTCTGGTGCCTGTACATCAGTTTCACTATGCTTAAACTTGGCAGCAGCCTTTACATATTTAAATCGTTGACCAATAGCGGCAATAATTTGATGATCTATAGAATCAATTGCAGCGCGAACTTCTTGTATATTAGAGCATTCTTCTGGCTGTCTCGTCATTTTTTAGCTGAGTAAATACGATTTAATATCTATTAAGTTAGGTTAAACTTTATAAAGTAATTTTATCTGAATAAAGGAAACAAGAGCCAGAATTCAGCAGGAAAGAATTCTCATCCTTGGTGATGAACATCAGTTCAGGAAGTATGCAATTAGAAAAGTAAAAAATTCAAGATTTATTTAGATAGTAAAAATTTTCCCTAGTTGCCAATCCCTATTACCTTAATTCTTTTGTAAAAATACGTAAGTCCTGATTTTTATATGACCGCAAAGTTAGAATCGCCCCTATTGCATACTTTAAGTGGCATTGAGGCGATTTTACCTTAATTACTTCCTAATTGTTTTGGGGGGTTTCTCCCTTGCCAGAAGGTCGGGGTTCTTCAGCTTGTACATCTTCACCTTGTACTTGCTTGATGAACGTTTTTGTGCTTTGAGGTAACGGTTCATCTAAATTCAGCTTTTCTCGAACCGTATCAATTAAGCTACCGCCTGAATCTTGGGTATTTTCTTGAACCTGGTAATCTGTAGCTTCAGGGGTTAGAGATGCAGCGATCGCGGATGGGGAATAACTCAATTGTCCGAAAGCAGCACTAACAAAAAATAAAAGTCCTACTAAACAAGTAGTCGCAATTTGACGAAGTTGCATTTTTTGCAGCCAGGAAACAACTCGGTTCATACAAAATTTTCTATTAGGTACGCCATCAGTATTGAATTTTTACTAAAGCTAAGCATCAGTCTGGTGATATATAATCTTCGTCTTTCTTCCGTTTAGCACCATTTACTAGCCTTAAGGCTTCAATCTCCAGGCTGAGGCAGGACTAAAAGAGTGTTCGCTACTGTATGACCAGCGTTCTTTCTATTTCCAATGCGTTCCGAATCTCATTCACGCCATCGCCGTAAAGAAATCCTTCGGGGAATTTTGGCTGTATCTATCATCATCGTCGGTCTTACCCATTTTATTAGACCGGAGCAATACGCTCGCATTGTGCCGCCACCCTTTCCACCTTTAGCGTCCGTTTATCTAAGTGGTTTCTTCGAGATATTAGGCGGTATTGGCTTATTGATTCCCTTCGTCAGCGTGGCAGCAGCCTGGGGTTTAGTTTCCCTATTTATCGCTGTGTTTCCTGCCAATATCTATATGACCTTGCACAACATTGAGATAGATGGAATTCCTCATAGTCAATCGCTTTACGTGGCAAGGCTACCCTTCCAAGCTGTATTGATTGCTTGGGCTTACTGGTATACCCGTCAACCAGAGACGCAACCAGAAGCACGAGAAGTCGCGGCGCATGCTGAACCTTTGATGAATCGATAGCAGAATCTATTGAGGTAAAAGCTGTTGGGATGAAGTTGATTTTTTGAACTTTTTACCTCAATACTCACAGCAATGGTGAGTTTATCTTGGATTATCCTCAACTGAGGAAAGTGCAGATTCTAAACGGCTCATTTAGGATTGCTATAGACTAGGCGATCGCTTACGCTCGTGACAAGTTACCAAGAGGACAAGGTAACTTTAGGGGAAGATGAGCCAGGAAAGCGTGATCGCTTCATTGACCTTGCACCGCTTCAAACTCCTCTAATGCTTGTACTACTGTTGCAGGAAGTATTTGAGCCAGAGGAATAGTGGGGGAAGTTGCACGGCATTTGCTCAAGTATCTCTAGAAGATCTTCGTGCTTGGTTTATCTATTGCTGTTGCTGTACCTCAACAGACTAGGAAATGCTATACAACACTTTAGAGACAGCCTCTTAATGTTGAAACGACTAGCATCATCTCTCACAACGACTAATTCCGCTAATTTTACTTTTTTTTAGAGATAACATCTTATTGCTTGTGCTGTATTTATACCTTTACCCAAAATCCCGACTCAACCACTTTTCTAACTGACCACTATTAAATTACTACTTTTAACCAAAAACTCAGGTTTAAAAGAACTATCTAGTAGACAGATACATAAAGTGGTTACTACTCACACTACATCTATTAGTAGTCAGGAAATACTGAAATCAATCGAATCCAGTGATTCTCTAAACAAAAATGAAACTTACCTGCACTACCAAAAATTCTTTATATTCTATTGCTAGTTCTGTTAAATATATTGTTAATAAACTACCTGTTAAAGTTATTGTCGCTTCAGCATTATTAATCGGTGTAACTGGAAGTATAGCGATGGATTCCTTTGTGCTTACTGTACCAAGCTATGCCAAGGTTGCTTCTAAAACCAAAGTTCGTAAAGCTAAGAAACCAGTTATAGCCAAGAAACCCGTGAAGGCTCAGAGCGCAGTTAAATTTAAAGATGCTGCTTTGGAAAAGGCGATTAGGCAACAGCTAAACATTCAAGACAAGCCCCTGACGTTAAATGTTCTGCAAGGGATAAAAGATTTAAATCTCGGTGAGGCAGGAATAACCTCATTAGACGGAATTCAAGCACTTCGTAATCTGACGAAACTTAACTTGTGTATAAACAAAATCAGTGATGTGAAACCACTAGCCAGTTTGACTAAATTAACTGATCTGATTTTGTGTGGCAACCCAATCAGTGATGTGAAACCACTAGCGGGTTTGACTAATCTGACTGAGCTAGACTTGCGTGGCAACCCAATCAGTGATGTGAAACCACTAGCGGGCTTAACTAAATTAACTAAGCTGTCCTTGGATAGCAACGAAATCAGTGATGTGAAGCCACTGGCGGGTTTGACTAATCTGACTGAACTGTACTTGTATAACAACCAAATAAGTGATGTGAGACCGCTAGCAGGTTTGACTCATCTAACTGATCTAACATTGAGTCTAAACAAAATCAGTGATGTGAAACCACTAGCCAGTTTGACTAAATTAACTATGCTGGGCTTAAGTGAAAACGAAATCAGTGATGTGAAACCACTGGCGGTTTTGACTAAATTAACTTATCTGGACTTGAGTTCCAATCCAATTAGTGATGTGGAATCACTGGCGGTTTTGACTAAGATAACTGATTTGCAATTGGGTCGCAACCAAATTTCTAACTGTCAATCATTACCCGAAAAATTTCGTAACGCCTGCCAATAAATCTGTAATCGCACTTTGTGCGATCGCTAACGGGAATAGTAGTTATGAGCGGGTAGCCGATATTGAGTAGCCACTAAAAATATTTACAGTTAGCCTGACATCACTCACTCGCATTCTTTTCTTTCATGTTATGCGTAAATATTTAACTATCTATCAGCAGAGGCGAAAAGTCAGTCCTTACTACGTCGATATTTCCAGGGCGCTACAAATTTAACATCACAGCTAAACAAGCGCTCAGGTCTTCATAAAAAAAGGGTAGGCGGGGGAACAAGATAAAAGTCAGGCGGGTCAAAGACTTTAAGAGTTATAGAAATTCAACCAGGTTTCCCCTCGCAATGTGAAATTAGTTAAAGTACTTTCGCTCTCATTGCTTGTGCTGTATTTACATCTGGATTCCAAATCTGAAATTAGCCATTTGTCTAACTGACCACTATTCAATTACTACTTTTAACCCAAAACTCAGGTTTAAAAGAACTGAATAGTAGACGCATACATAAAGTGGTTACTACTCACACCACGTTTATTAGTAGTCAGGAAATACTGAAATCAATCGAGTTCAATGATTACCCAAACAAAAATGAAACTTACCTGCACTACCAAAAGTTCTTTACCTTCTATCGTTAATTCTGTTAAATTTATTGCTACTAAACTACCTGCTAAAGTTATTGTCGCTTCAGCACTATTAATCGGTGTAACTGGAAGTATAGCGGTGAATTCTTTCGTACTTACTGCACCAAGCTATGCCTTGACTACTTCTAAAACCAAAGTTCTTCAAGCCAAGAAGCCAGTTAAAGCTATAGATACACTCAAGGCTCAGACCAAAGTTAAATTTAAAGACGCTGCTTTGGAAAAGGCGATTAGGCAACAGCTAAACATTGGAAGCAGGCCACTGACATTAAATGTTCTGCAAGGGGTAAAAGTTTTAAATCTCAGTGAGGCAGGAATAACCTCATTAGAGGGAATTCAAGCACTTCGTAATCTGACTACGCTGGGCTTAAATCTCAACAAAATTAGGGATGTGAAACCACTAGCGAGTTTGACTAATCTGACTGGGCTGGGCTTGAGTGAAAACGAAATCAGTGATGTGAAACCATTAGCCGGTTTGACTAAATTAACTTGGCTGAACTTGGATAACAACAAAATCAGTGATGTGAAACCATTAGCCGGTTTGACTAAATTAAATTCGCTAATTTTGTTGAATAACAAAGTCAGTGATGTGAAACCACTAGCGGGTTTGACTAAACTGACGGAGCTAACATTGACTCTAAACAAAATTAGTGATGTGAAACCACTAGCGAGGTTAACTAAATTAACTTCGCTGGATTTGAGTGGTAACCTCATCAGTGATTTGAAACCGTTAGCGGGTTCAACTAAATTAACTTTTCTGGGCTTAGTTCAAAACAAAATCAGTGATGTAAAACCACTAGCGGGTTTGACAAATCTAACTATGCTGAACTTGGATAACAACAAAATCAGTGATTTGAAACCGTTAGCGGGTTCAACTAAATTAACTTTTCTGGGCTTAGGTGAAAACAAAATCAGTGATGTAAAACCACTAGTGGGTTTGACAAATCTGACTGGGCTGAACTTAAAAGGCAACAAAATTAGTGATGTAAAACTACTAGCTGGTTTGACTAATCTAAATCTGCTGGACTTGCAGGGCAACCAAATTAGTGAGGTGAAACCATTAGCGGGTTTGACTAAATTAACTATACTGTACTTGCAGGGCAACCAAATTAGTGATGTGGAACCGCTAGCTGGTTTGACTAAATTAACTGATTTTCAATTGGGTGGCAACCCAATTAATAACTGTCAATCGTTACCCCAAGAGCTTCGTAATAGCTGTCCTTAAATCATATTGGCGAATCCCTTCGAGTGATTGGGGGGAAACGTCTTAGAATTGGCGCTATATCTGTTTAAAATCCGCTGCAACCGCTCTTTAGAGTAATAAGGCAGCGAAACTGTGTACCAGTCAGTTAGATTTTTAGAACCTTTGCTACTGTTGCATTTGGCACAGGCTGGCACTAGGTTAAGCCATGAATTGATACCCCCTTTTGAAGAAGCTAGTACATGATCTAGAGTTAGGCGTTTAGATTTGGAACCACAGTAAGCACAGCAATGATTAAACTCTGATTTAATCGCCTCTTTTACTCTAGATTTTACGTTTTTGTGCCTAACGGGGTCAAAAATTTGCTGCATTCGGTAATCCGGTTTAGTCAAACATAATCTGTCTTATGCCAATAAAGATTCCACTTGACAGTTAAACCCTGGTAAAAGAGGACTGGTGAGGCGATCGCTCTTAAATAAAGTCATCACTTTTTTGAGTACTCCATTCTCGCGCCGATAAACTTCAATTAATTGTTGTTCACGGTCAATAATCCAATATTCCAAAACCCCTTGCACCGAATACAGTTTTAACTTGGTTTCCCTATCTCGCTTTTTATCTTTTTCACTATTTGATAACACTTCAACAATCAGTTCTGGGGCACCTATGAGATGACCAGAACTGTCTAGAAACTGTGCTAGGCGCTCATTACTTACCCAGACAACATCTGGAATTACAGCATCAGATTCAGAAAAGATGATGCCTGGCGCAAATGCCGCTTGACCTAAACCGCTTTGTCGCGACCAAGTTCTTAGTTCCGCATAAATAGCACCAGCAATATCCTGGTGTTCCCAATGAGGCGCACGAGTCACAAACAGTTCTCCATCAATAATTTCGTAACGATTGCCGTTATCGGGGAAACCTGCCAAATCAGCGATCGCCCAGCGGACTTGTTGAGAGTTAGCTGGAGTCATAGATACCGTTATAGAGAAAAGATATTCCCATTATCGTCAACTTTCCGGGGACATTTGCTCCCAACAAAAGTGCCCACAGCCTAAAGCGTAGACTGTGGGCACTAATTAGAGGCAAATTAATGGAATGAGCCTTAGCCAGTATTCCGCATTCCAGCGGCAATCCCATTAATCGTCAGTAATGCCCCGCGCAGTAACTCGCCTTTACTGTAGCGAGAATGGATGACTCCAGAAGCTGTGAGACTTCCATGTTGCCGCAAACGTTTCAGGAGAGACACTTGTAAGAAGCCCAGCGGAACAATGCTGCCATTGCGTAACTGAACGGAGCGCTGTAGTTCTGGGTCGCCATCCAGCAGCCGTTTGTGCCCTGTAATCGTCAGGACTAAATCACAGACCAAGTAGTATTCCTTGGCAATCTGCTCAAACAAGGATTCAAAGCGATCGCGGTCTTCGGGTTTTGATAACTCATTGACATAGTGGTAAGCAATTTGTAAATCCACTTTTGCCAAGGTCATCTCAACTTTGGAAATCACCATCTTGAAAAACGGCCACTTGAAGTAAAAGTAGCGAAGCAACTTCAAGTTTTCTTCTGGTTCCTCATTGAGAAATTCCTGCAACGCTGTCCCCACCCCGTACCAAGAAGGCACTAAGAAACGGCTTTGAGTCCAACTAAATACCCAGGGAATCGCCCGTAGACTTCCTAAGTCTTTTTTACCACCACGACGCGCTGGACGCGAGCTGATTTGTAGTTGGCTGATTTCTTCAATTGGGGTTACCTGATGAAAGAAATCTACCAGATCTGGCTGTTCGTAAATCAGGGCGCGGTAATGTGCGCGCGATCGCGTTGCCAGTTCTTCCATGATTTCATTCCAAGGCTGAATATCATCGAAGCCGCTTCCCAGTAGGCTTGCCTGAACCACCGCCGTTGTTACCGTCTCCAAGTTGTAGAGTGCCAACTCTGGAAGCGAGTATTTAGACGCCAGCACTTCCCCTTGTTCTGTAATCTTGATGCGTCCATTAATGCTGTGACCCGGTTGAGCCAGAATTGCCTCGTAGGAAGGGCCACCACCCCGACCTACAGAGCCTCCTCGTCCGTGGAAGATGCGTAAAGCAACTTGGTACTTTTCCGCCATTTTCTGCAATGCTTTTTGGGCTTTGTGGATTTCCCAATTGCTACTGAGGAAGCCAGAATCCTTGTTGCTGTCGGAGTAGCCGAGCATCACCTCTTGCAAGCTATAGCCAGAAGGTTGGGGCTTTTCCGCCTCAGCCTTTAAGCCTGATTGATGTCCGCCAGCGAGAATATCTCGATAGAGGGGCAATTCAAACAGAGATTGCATCACCCCTGGTGCCCGCTTCAAATCTTCCACTGTTTCAAACAGGGGCACGACCTGAAGCGTACTAATGCCCGTTGCTGGGTCGTACAAACCCGATTCCTTCGCCAGCAGCAGCACTTCCAAGAGGTCACTGACATCATGGCTCATGCTGATGATGTAGCTCTGGCAGATTTGGGGACCAAACTCTTGCTGTAGCTGCCGCACCATGCGGAAGGTTTCAATTGTCTCCCGCGTCTTGTCGGAAAACGGCAATTCACCGGGGATTAAGGGACGCCGGGTTTGCAACTCCGTTGCCAGCCAGAGCGATCGCTCATCCTCTGATAACTCGTTGTAAGACTTAGGCAGAATTTGCAGGTACTCTGCAATCTCGTTCAGGGTGTCCGAGTGACGGGAGCTTTCTTGGCGAATATCCAAATGTGCCAGGATAAAGCCAAAAATTTCTACCTGACAAATCAAATTTTCCAGTTCCAGACAACTTAAACCCGTCTCGCTGAGATTCCGCTGAATCAGCCGCAGTTCTGCTAAAAACTCTTTCCCAGAAGGATAAAAGCTACTGGTGTGGGTTTCGATGATTTTTTGTTGCAGATTGTCCCCATTCGCCACCTTAGAGTTGCGATCGCGGGTTCTTTCTAGCCGAGCTAGGATATAGGCTAACTTCAGTCTGTAAGGTTCTTGTCGGTAACGAATTGCCAATTGTTCATACACTTCTGGCATTTGCGACCGATCC
>Ga0196963_10000516_pt1 | contig 34585 bp, 26 predicted proteins | sample S1_5metaG_FD_148600 | JGI IMG/M metagenome (GOLD analysis project Ga0196963, IMG submission 148600) | Soil microbial communities from Anza Borrego desert, Southern California, United States - S1_5 | ecosystem: Environmental > Terrestrial > Soil > Desert | place: USA: California | collected...
TCGACCTCGGCTCGGGCACGCTGACCCTCGTCGGCAGCGGCACGACGTCGTACGCCGGCGCGACCACCGGCACCGGTGGATTGGTCAAGCTCGGCTCCGGCGTGCAGGTCCTCGCGGGCACGGGCGGCGCCACCGGAGGGACGCTGATCAACGGTGGAACGCTGCGCGTCGCCGGCGGCGATGCGCTGCCCGATGCCAGCGCCGTCACCATCACGCCCCTCGGCGTCGACACGGTCTATGTCGAGGATGCGCTGCCCGCGGGCGCCACGCCGGACGTCACCAGCGATTCCTGGACCTGGGTCGCGACCAATCCGACGCCGTTCTCGGGAGCCCTCGCGCACCAGTCGGACTCCGATCCGGGTACCCATCAGCACTACTTCTACGACGCCACGGCGACGATGACGGTTCCGGTCGGCGCGGCCCTGTTCCAATACGTGTACATCGATCCGCTCGATCCGCCGCGAGAGGTGCTGCTCCAATGGCATGCGACCGACGGGAGCACCTGGGAGCACCGCGCCTACTGGGGAGCGAACGAGCTCGGGTGGGGAACGGACGGCTCGGATTCGCGACGCTACCAGGGGCCGATGCCATCGCTCGGGCGGTGGCTGCGACTCGAGGTCCTGGCGAGCCAGGTCGGCCTCGAGGGCAAGACCGTGAACGGCTGCGCGTACAGCCTCGCCGGCGGCCGGGTCACGTGGGACCGCAGCGGGTTCTGCACCGTGCCGACGCCGGCGTTCGACCTCGCCGGCGCGAACGAGGCCATCGGCTCGCTCGCCGGCAGCGGCGTCGTCTCGCTCGGTGCCGGCACGTTGACCACCGGCGGCGCCGGCACCTCGACGACCTACGCGGGCTCGATCACCGGCACCGGCGGCCTGACCAAGGTGGGCGCCGGCGTCTTCACGCTCGGCGCCGTCAACACGTACTCGGGCACGACCACGGTCAGCGCCGGACAGCTCCTGGTCGACGGCTCGACCATCGACAGCGCCGTGTCGCTGGATGGCGGCACGCTCGGCGGCATCGGCACCACCGGCGGGATTGCGGCCGCGGCGGGCGGCGTCATCCGCCCGGCGACCTCGGGCGCGCGCGGCACGCTGCACGCGGGCACCACCGATCTCTCCGGCGGCTCCTCGCCGGCGCTGCGCCTGCGCATCGCCGCCTACGCAACCGCCGGCACCTCGTACGACCAGCTCGACCTCGCGACGGCGGGCGGCGCGCTGACGCTGGGCGGGACCTCGACCCTGATCCTGGACCTCGCCGGCCTCGCGACGACCGGCACGGCGGCCGGCGTGGTCACCTTCGGCGGCGCCTGCACGACCCGCTTCGACCAGGTCCAGGTGCTCAACAATCCGAACGGCTGGCAGGCGCTGGTCGATTACACCCCGAGCGGAGCGCTGAACGTGGTGATCCGCGAATCGCGCCGTACCGCCGGTGCGGGCGCCGGGTATCCGCCCCTGTATTGAGAGAGCCCGGCGGGCCGACGGTTGTTATAGCTGGGCGACAGCGAGGACCCTCGCTCGACGCCGATCGTGCAGACTCGCACCCGTCCCCGACCTGCCCGTGCGATGGGAGGGGAGCAGCCGAGTGCCCGGGAAAGCCTGGGAATCGCGGCTGCGCTGCTGGCTCGACGTGTCGACGATGCGGTTGCCGCGCTCCCGGCCACCGTTAACTTCTGCCCGCCGTCGCACGGAAAGGTGGCAGAGCGGCTGAACGCGTCGGTTTCGAAAACCGATATAGGTGCAAGCCTATCGGGGGTTCGAATCCCCCCCTTTCCGCCATATACGAGAGGTGATGAAGAGGAGCCGGCGGCGCCGCGAAGGCGCCGGCCGCGCGAGACGGGCGGCCTGGATGGTGGCGCACCGAAATAGATAGGGCTGTCGCCTGGCGCGCAGCCCCATCGCCTCGCAATCCGCGGGCGATGTGGAATGGAACGGGGTCGGCAATGGCGTTCTTCAGCAAACTGTTGAATCCGCTCACCCTGCTGCCGGCGGGGCGCCGCCGCTACCCATCGGCGAGCGCGCGCCTGATCAGCTACTACGACGGCAAGGGCCACAAGCGCACCGCCACCAGGGACGAGTGGCGCCGCGACATCCTGCCGCACGCGCTCGAACGCGCCGGCAGCGATCCGGCGAGGCTCGAGCGGGTCGTCGCCGGCGCGCTGGCGCACGGCTGCGCGAGCGAAGTCGTGGTCGCGGCCGAACGCCTCGCCGTGCTCGATCCGGAGCGCGGCCCGCGCGTCCATGCCCGCGCCCTGATCGCCATCGGCGAGCTCGACCGCGCGGAGAAGGTGCTGCTCGACCGCCTCGGCCGCTCCGGCGCCGACGCCGGCGCGCTGTCCGAGCTCGCCCGCATCTACGACGCGCGCGGCGACGCGACGCGCGCCGACGAGCTGCAGTGGCAGGCGCTGAAGCTCGCGCCCAACGACGCCGAGTCCCTGGCGTGGTGGGGCTCGCGCCACGAGGACGGCCTCGCCCGCGCCGCCACGCTGCCCGGGGCCTGGCGGCCGCAGGTCAGCCTGGCCGCGCGCGCCCTCGCCAACGGCGACACCGACGGCGCGATCGCGCAGTACCGCGCCGTCAGCGAGCGCCTGCTCGCCCATCCGGAAGGCCTGCGCCAGGTCGCCGAGGATCTCGTCCGCGCTGGCCAGCACCGCGCGGCGCTCGATCTCGTGCATCCGCTGTACGATCCGCAGTTCCATGGTCCGTGGACCGGCCTGGCGCTGCTGCAGGCGTGCACGGAGTGCCGCGAGCTGACGACGGGTCGCGCGCTGCTGCACACCCTGTTCGTCAACCATCGCCACGAGCTGCGCGATCACCTGCAGACCAGCGCCAACCGCTTCCTGGCCCTGACCGATGCTCCGCCGACCGCCGAGGCGGTCTCGGAAAGCACCCCGGTCGAGCTGAGCGTCGTGCCGGTCGAGTGCCCGGTGTGGTGGAGCTTCCTGCGCCAGCCCGGCTGGCTGCGGCCGGTGCGCCCGGCGGACGCGCCCCTGGTGGCGTTCGCGGCGCTGGCGCATCGCGGCGATGGCGCCGCGCGCGGCTGGGCGCGGTCGATCCCGCTGGCCCTCGCCGAGACCTTCGCGTTCCGCTGCTCCGCCGACGCGATCGCGCTCGTGGCCGTCGACATCGCCGGCGCCGCTCCGGCGCTGGCCGACCTCGCGCAGCCGTGGACCGCGGACGAGGCCTTCGCCTTCGCGCGTCAGGGCGAGCGCTTCGCCGACTTCGTCGTCACCGGCGAGGTCGTCGAGGGCGCGGGCCGCTGCGAGATCACCCTGACGGTCTACGACGCGGCGCGGCGCCTCACGCTGGGCGTGCTGACCCGCACCGGATCATCGACCGCGGTCGGCGCGATGCTGCGCACGCTCGAGGCCGAACTCGCGCAGACCCTGCATCTACCGATGGGCGACGATCAGCTCGGCGTCTACGCCAGCCCGCATCCGTCGGCGGCGGCCGATCGCCTGATCGCGCTCGAGCTGCTGATGCGCCTGCACCTGGCGGAGCACGGCGTGATCGCCGGGCCGCGCCTGCTGGAACGCTGCGCGCTGATCGATGCGTGCGCGCGCCTGGTCGAGCACGGCTCGGCGACGGCGCTCGATCGCCTGCTGCTGCTCGCGGCGATCGCCGCCGACGCCGCATCGGGGTCGCAGATGTACCGCGAGCACCACGACATGGCGCTGACCATGGTCGAGGAGGACGACGAGCCGCGCTCGCCGTTCCGCCGCGCCTCGCCGCTCATGCTGTGGCTGTTCGACCAGCAGCGCGACTTCCGCGTCCGCCGCGACGAGCTGCTGGCGGAGAGCGCCGACCCGGCGTACCGCGAATGGCTCGCGCGCCTGGGCGAGGAGGCGGCGCAGCTGATCGTCATCGGCGACGATCTGTAGCGGCCGCCGGCCTCAGCCGCCGACGCTCGAGCGGTACGTCGACACCTCGACCGCTGGTTGAATTCCCGCGCTTCGCGCTTCGCGCTTCGGAGGTCGAGCTTCGGCCTTCGCGCCTCGCCTCAGCGCGCGATGAGCACGCGCAGCAGCGTCCACGGCGCGCGTGCCTGCATCGCCTGCGTCAGCGCGGCTTTGCGCTCGCCCAGCGCCGCCAGCCACAGGGCGGCGTGACGGCGCAGGCGGCGCGCGGCGCGACGGTCGCGCTCCTCCAGCGCATCCGCGGCGCGCAGGGCGAGGGCGACGGCGAGATCGCGCCGATCGGCACGGGCCAGCGCCTGCGCCAGGCGCCGGCAGAGGTTGGCGAAGGGCGGAACGCTCAGCACATCGCGCGGCCGCGCCGCGGCGCCGACCTCGGCGTCGATCCAGGTTCCCGGCCAGGCGGCGGCGAACAGCCGCACCAGCGGCACCTGGCGATCGGCGCCGCCGAGGCGCCCGAGCGCCGCGAGCGCGTGCTCGGCGCCGTGCTCCTCGAGCTTGAGCGCGGCGAGCATCAGGCCGCGCTCCTGGTTTGGCCGGTCGGGCAGGCTGGGCCGCTGCAGGATGGCGATGGCCTCGGCGTATCCGCCACCCAGCGCCGCGACCTCGGCGGCGAGGGTCGCCGCCTCCTCGTGCGCCGGCGACGCGGCGACCAGCGCCTGCGCCAGGCGGGCGGCGACCGCGAGATCGCCCGCGGCGATCGCGCACCGGCAGGCGAGCAGCGCCGCCGCGCGGTCCGACGGGTCCTTCGCCTGCGCCGCGGCGACCTGCGCCGAGGCCAGCGCGACGTCGCCGTCGGCCAGCGCCAGCTGCGCGAGCAGCAGGCGGTTCGCCGGCGCCAGCAGCGCCAGGTGCGGCAGCAGGCGATCGATCGCCGCGCGCGAACCCGCGCGATCGGCCGCGCTCAGCGCGAGCTCGCGCAGCAGGCGCTGGACCTCGGGCACCAGCGGTTCCGGCGTCGCCGCCGCCAGCGCCTTGGCCATCAGCGGAGCCGCGTCGCCGTCGCGCCCGCGGCGCAGGAGGAACGACGCGTGGTCGGCGTTGGTGGCGATGTCGTCGGGCCGCAGCGCCTGGATGCGCGCCCAGCAGCGCTGCGCCGCGTCGTGGCGGTCGTGGCGTTCGTACAGCACCGCGAGCTGGCGCAGGAGCAGCGCGCTCTCGCCGTGCCGCGCGTCGCCCGGCGTCGGCTCGCCGGCGTGCAGCTGGCGATCGATGTGCTCGAGGTGCTGGATCGCCGAGGCGAGTTCGCCGCGCTGGTCGGCGAGCACCGCGGCGAGGATGCGCCCGGGCATGGCGTCGGGCTCGAGCGCCAGCGCGCGCGCCAGCGCCTGCTCGGATTCGTCCGGATTGCCCAGGGTCAGCTCGAGCTCGGCCAGCGCCAGCCAGGCGCGCGCGCGCTCGTGCGCCGGGCAGTGCGCGAGATGCAGGTAGGCGGCGCGGCGCGCGGGCACCGGCTGCTCGGCGGCGGCGAAGGTCTGCGCGATCTCGCGCCAGGGGGCGGGCGCGTCGAGCTCGAACAACGGCACCAGCCGCGCGGTGGCGTCGGCCTCGCGGCGGTGCAGGCCGAGGCGCGCGCGGCGCACGGTCAGGCGCGGCTCGTTGACGTGCTGGGCCAGGCCGCGATCGAGCAGGTCGCCGGCGGTGGCGAGATCGCCCGCGCGCTCGGCGAGCACCGCGCCGAGCTCGTAGGCGCTGGCGCTGGGCTGACGCGCGGCGAGCAGGCGATCGACGATCGGCCGCGCCTCGCCGGGCTGGCCGGTCGCGACCAGCACCTGGGCGTGCAGCGCCTGCCATTCCGGGTTGGCGTCGGCCTGGGCGGCGCGCGCCGCAGCCGCGCGCGCCTCGACCGGCTGGTCGGATTCGAGCGCGAGCTCGGCCATCAGCGCCCACAGCTGCGGCGCCTCGGGCAGGTGCTCGAGCGCCGCCTGCGCCTGCTGGCGCGCCTCGTCGCGACGGCCCTGGCGGCGCAGCGCCTCCGCCAGCAGGCCCATCACCGGCGCCGAGTCGGGCACGTGGGTCAGCGCCAGGCGCGCGCAGGTCTCGGCCTCGGCGGCGCGGCCGCGCGCGAGGTGCAGCTCGATCTGCTCGCGCCACGCCCACAGGTAGTCCGGCTGGCGCTCGACCGCGCGCTCGAGCCACGGCGTCGCCGCGTCGCGCCGGCCGGCGCAGCGCAGCAGGAACGCTTTCAGCCCGTCGTTGATCGCCTCGAGCGGCTCGAGGTCGACCGCCTTGCGGTAGGCCTGCTCGGCGTCGTCCTGCCTGCCGGCCAGCGCGCGCAGCTCGGCCAGCTCGCGCCACGCCCAGGCATAGGCGTCGTCGAGCTCGACCGCCTTCTCGAGGTGCTGCACCGCCTGCGCGTTCTTGCCCTCGTGGCGCAGCAGGTCGGCGAAGTAGCCGTAGGTCGTCGCGTCGTAGGGGTCGATGCCCCGCGCGTGCTCGAGGTGCGCGTAGCCCTCCTGCGAGCGGCCGAGGCTGCGGCAGATGTCGGCGAGCTCGTGCAGCACCCACGGCGAGTTGGGCGACGCCTGCAGCGCGCGCAGGTAGTGCGCGCGCGCCTGGTCGAGCTCGTTGTCGCGCCGCGCCAGGTTGCCGAGCTGGGCGTGCGCCCACGGGTACGCCGGATCGTCGTCGAGCGCCGCGCGGCACAGCTCGCCGCTGCGCGCCGGATCCCTGTCCGCCACGACCTGGGCGAGCTCGACCTTGGCCCACGCGGCCCTGGGATTCGCGGCGAGGATCTCCTCGTACAGCGCGATCGCGCGCTCGATCTCGCCCTGCTCCCACTCCATCTGCGCGAGATGGCCGCGGCACCAGTGGTCGTCGGGATTGGCGGCCAGCGCCTCGGCGTAGCGCCGGCGCGCGTTGGGGATGTTGCCCAGCGCGCGCTCGACCTCGGCCAGCTCAGACAGCGTCCAGTGGTGCTGCGGATCGATCGCCAGCGCCTCGAGCAGGCGTTCGCGCGCGCGCTCGTGCTCGCCGTGCTGGCGCAGGCAGGCGCCGGTGCGCGCCAGGACGCTGGCGCGCAGCTCGTCCTCCTCGATCACGTCGCTGCGGATCAGGCGCTCGAGCTCGGCGAGCGCCTCGTGGTAGCGGCCCTGGTTGAAGTAGAGGTCGGCGAGCTGGTCCTCGGGCCCTTCCTCGACGACCTCGGATTCGAGCGCCGCCTGGCTGAGCTGGGCGCTGCCGATGTCCTCGCGGCGGACGAAGAACAGATGGCGGAAGCGGTGCAGCGACGCCGAGCGGCGGTAGCGGTGGGCGGTCTCCTCGAGCACGCGCACGGCATCGTCCATCTGCCCGGCGCATTCGAGCGCACTGGCGTGGCCGAGGCTGGCCCAGAGATCGGTCGGCGAGAAGCGGCGCAGGTCGCCGTAGCGCGACGCCGCGTCGTTGAAGCGCTTCTGGCGCATCAGCTCCTCGGCCTCGCCGGCGAGCCGATCCTCCGGGCTGTCGTTGTCGCCGTTGTCGAACTGGGCCATCGCTGCCGTCGTGCCTCGGATTAAGTACGCGCGTCGTCGACGGCGCGCTGACGGCCGCCTGCGACCAGGCTAGCCCGCGAACCGCGGGTGGCGCAACGTCCATTGTTCGGGGTGCCGAGGCGTGTCCAGACGGGTAAGCCGCCAGCACGACCGCACGGATCGTCCAGAAGGCTGTCCGGATGCCCCGGCGGCCATTCCGGTCATCAGGCGCGCGGCGGCGGCGTCCGGCCGACGATCGCCAGCACGGCCTTCAGATCCTCCCAGCAGGGCTTCTTGGCCTCCGCGTTGCGCAGTAGGTAGCTGGGATGGAACGTCGGGATCAGTGGAATGCCCTGGTAGCTCAGGCGCTTGCCGCGCTGGCGGGTGATGCCCAGCGCGTCGTCGCCCATCAGCGCCCGCAGCGGCGTGTTGCCGAGCGCGCAGATGACCTTGGGCTTCAGCGTGGCGATCTGCGCGCGCAGGAACGGCATGCAGGCGCGCACCTCGTCCGGTTCGGGGGTGCGGTTGCCCGGCGGACGGCATTTCACGACGTTGGCGATGTGCACGTCCGCGCGCGCCAGGCCCATCGCTTCGATCATCTTCGTCAGCAGTTGTCCAGCCGGCCCGACGAACGGGCGGCCCTGGGCGTCCTCCTCGGCGCCGGGACCTTCGCCGACGAACAGGATCTCGGGCGACGCATGGCCCTCGCCCGGGACCGTGCGCTGGCAGCCGGCGCGCAGGGGGCAGCGCGTGCAGCCGGCGACCTCGCGCACGATGGTCGCGAGCGCCTCGGCGGCGGGCAGCGCGAACAGCGCGGGGTCCGGGACCCAGGCTTCGGCGGCCGGGGGCGCCGGCGCATCGGCCACGCGCACCGGTTCCGCGGGACGCGGGGCCGGCAGCGAAGGCGATTGGCGCGCCACCGGGGCGGAAGTCGGCGTCGCCCGCGCCGGCGCGGGCGCCTCGGGCGAGCGCAGCGCGAACTCGACGCCGAAGCCGCGGTCGAGCTCGATCAGCTGGCGCAGGTTGTGCGCGATCTCGGCCCGTTCTGCGGCGGTCATGGATGGATTCGACGGCGGGGCGGACGGGGGTCAACCGATGGAGCGGCTCGACACTGGACGCAGAGGCTCACCGATCGTCCCAGGGCGAGTCGAGGGCCTCGCCATGCGCGGCGACCAGGGCCTCGCGTCGCGCCTCGACCCGCGCTGCGTGCTCTGCCGCGCCGCAGCGGTCGATCGCGATCAGGACCGCGGCTGACACACGCGGGTCGGACTCGCGATCGAGGAGGTCGAGCAGCGGCCGCGTCGCGGTGTCGTCGCCGAATCGTCCGAGCGCCGACGCCGATGCCCCACGGATGTCCGCGAGCGCGTCCTCGAGGCCGATGAGCAGCGTGGGAACGTACGCCGCGCGCTCCTGCCGACCGATGGCGAGCAGCGTCTCGACCCGCACCGCGACGTCGGCATCGGCGAGTCCCGCGGAGACGACCGCGTCCTCCAGTGGGCCATCCCGCGACCCGAGCGCGCGCATGGCCGCGGCGCGGAGTCGGCCATCGCCCTGCGCGAGCGCATGGGCGAGCGGCTCGGCGACGACCGCCGTGGGCCACGCGGCGAGCACATTGACCGCTTCGCGAACGATCAGGGGGTCGGCGGCGTCGAGCGCCGCCATGACGACGTCGATGTCCTGATAGGCGGCGAGCAGGTCGAGCTGGATCAACGCGCCGCGGCGGACCGCGGATGCTGCGCACGTCTCCAGCAGCCGCGCGGTCTGCGCATCCAGTTGCTGCCGCCCGAGCAGGCAGGAGAAGGCGGTCTCGGCGCACGGATCGTCGGCGGAGCTCGCGATCCCGATCAACTCATCCGGTGGAATCTGCGCCGCGCTGGCTCCGGCGAGGATCTGTCGCCGCGTCTCGAGCATCGCGCAGGGGATCTCGCCTCGCGCGCGCTGGAGGATCGCCGTCATCGCCAGCCGATCCGACCGCGACAGGAGCATCTCGACCGCGAGAGCACCGACCACCTCATCGGCATCGTCAAGCAGCGCGATCACGTCCGGGGTCGCTTCGGGCTGGGTGAACGCAACGACCGCGTCGCGCATGGTCCAGCCCCGATCCGAGAAGATCGTGAAGTCCGTGCCGAGCACCGCCCATTCCTTGTCGTCTCTTCCGAGCCCATCCCGCCATGCCTGCAGGACCGACGGGAACGACTGCCAGTGCCCGCTGACGGCGAGCGCGAGGGCTGCGTGTACGTCGCCGCGGTCCGCGGCGAATGCGCCCGCCGCGATCTCCTGCGCTTTCGGGTGCATCTCGTGGGCCAGGTGCCACGCCGCGCGCCCGCGCTGGCCGAAACCGGCGTCTTGCGCGCAGGTCGCGAGCGCGTGCAAGGCGCGGCCCCGGCCTTCATCGGCGCGATCCTCCAGCTGATCGCAATGCATCAGGCATTCCGCGGCGAGGTGACGGACGACGATCTGGCGTGAGTCGCCGCAGGCCAACGCCGCCCGCCACAGCCGCGCATCGTCGTCGAACACCTGGCGATACCCCAATCGTTCCGCGGCGAGGCCTCCGAGCGAACCATCCCGGTGCAATGCGTAGGCCCGCAGCGCGTGCGCGTCCGATGGCGACCAATCGATCACGAGCAGGGGCAGGTAGCGCGGCCCGAGCTCCCATGCCAACGCGCATGCGATGCCGAGCGTGCCGAGGATCGCGCCGATCCACGCGATCAGCCGACCGCTGCGCGACCGCCGCTCCCCATCGGCCTCAGCCACCCTGCACCTCGAGCTTCCCGCGCGCCAGCCGCCACAGCCCGATGTTCGCCAGCCGCAGCAGCGCGCACCACGCCAGCGCGATGATCGCGACCTCGGCGAACGACGGCATGCCGTCGTGGCCGAGGCGGCCGATGTACGCCATCGTCGGGTAGTAGCTGATCAGCGCGAACGGCAGCAGCGCGAGCACGGATCCGGCGCCGGCGATCAGCCCGTCGAAGAAGTGCAGCGGCACCATCAGCCCCGACAGCAGCATCATCAGGTTGCGCTTCAGGCTCATGAGGCCGTAGATGTCCTCGAGCCAGAACGCGCAGGTCCCGGCCAGCAGGTTGAGCTCGGCGTTGACCAGGAACGCGGCGAGGAACAGCAGGGGGAACTGCCACCACGCGTCGCCCTGCGGCGGCATGACGCCGAACAGCGGCGCGAGCACGAGCGCCATGGGCGCGGCGAAGAACAGCACGCGGAAGCAGGTCTCGCCGAAGGCCTGCGCCAGCCACTGCGCGTGGAAGCGCACCGGCTTGAGCAGGTCGAGGGTGACGTCGCCGGACTGGAAGCGCGCGGCGATCTCGCTGTCGGTGTTGGTGAAGTACGCGGCGCGCGCGATGTAGCCGACGGCGAGGTAGGTGGTCAGCTCGGGCAGGGTGAGGCGGTCGAGCCGCGCCTCGGGCGGCATGTCCTTGGCCGCCCACACCGCCTTCCAGATGAAGTACTGGCCGCCGACGAAAATGCCGTAGGTGGCGATCCCCGTCAGGTAGCGCATGCGGTACGCCATGAGCTTCATGAACGTCAGCCGCATGATCCAGAAGTAGGGGGCCGCCGGCGCCAGCATGGCGGGACGCTATGAGGGCATCGCGGCCTCAGAAGGCCCGAGCGCGCGGCGGTTGTCGTCACCGGTGCGCGGCTACGGTTGAGGCATGCCCCGCGCGCTGATCGCCGTGCTGCTGGTCGCCCTCGCCGGATGCGGGACCTCCGGGACCCTCGATCCGGCGGTCGTCGCCAGCCTGCGCGTGTCGGTCGCCGCGACCCTCGACGGCATGGGCGTCGCCGTTTCGGCGCGGCCGAGCGAGCGCGCGCTGGCCGATCAGGTCAACCTGCTCGCCCTGCAGGTCGATCCGGCACGCGTCGCGGATCTGCGCAGCGGTGCCTATGGAGTGCAACGCCTGCGCGACGACGCCGCGGATCTCGACCTCTGGCTGGAGGAGCTGCGCCGCAAGCACGCGCTCGACCAGAAGCCGCCGGCGATGCTCGCCCACCTGCGCGCGCGCGATGATCTCGACGGCGATGCGCGGCTGCTGATGCACGCGCTGATCCGCCAGGCGCAGCGCGAGACCGGCTGGGCGCCGTCGGCGAAGCGCTGATCGCGAGCGCTCGGCGCGCTTGTGCGCTGCCGGGCCCTTTCCAGCATGCCGCGATGATCCTCGATCGGATCGTCGCCCACAAACGCCAGGTCGAGCTGCCGCGCCTTCCCGCGGTGGATCGCGTGGCGCTGCGCGACCTGCCGCCGTGCCGGGGCTTCCGCGCCGCGCTCAAGCGGCCGAAGGACCAGACCGCGCGCGTCATCGCCGAGTGCAAGAAGGGCTCGCCCTCGAAGGGCATCTTCGCCCCCGACTACGATCCGGTGCTGATCGCCTACCAGTACCTGCTCGGCGGCGCGAGCTGCCTGTCGGTGCTCACCGACGAGACGTTCTTCTTCGGCAGCCTCGCCGACCTCATCCGCGTGCGCGCGGCGGTCGCCCTGCCGATCATCCGCAAGGACTTCATCGTCGACGAACGCCAGATCGCCGAGGCCCGCCTCGCCGGCGCCGACGCGATCCTGCTGATCGTCGCCTGCCTCGAGGACGGGCGGCTGCGCGATCTGCAGGGCTTCGCGCGCGAGCTCGGCCTCGACGTGCTGGTCGAGGTCCACGACGCCGACGAGGCGGCGCGCGCGCTGAAGGCCGCCGCGGATCCGATCGGGGTCAACAACCGCGACCTGCGCGACTTCTCGATCACGCTCGACACCACGTTCGACCTCGTGCCGGCGCTGGTCGACGGCACGCGCGTCGTCGTCAGCGAGAGCGGCATCACGCAGCGCGCGCACTGCCTCGCGCTGGAGAGCGCGGGCATCGATGCGGTGCTGGTGGGCGAAGCGCTGATGACCGCCGGCGATCCGGAATCGACGCTGAAGCGCCTGCGCGGCGCGCTGAGCTGAGCCGCCGCGAAGCTCGAAGCTCGAAGCTCGAAGCTCGAAGCTCGAAGCTCGAAGCTCGAAGCTCGAAGCTCGAAGCTCGAAGCTCGAAGCTCGAAGCTCGAAGCTCGAAGCTCGAAGCTCGCAGCCGCGATCGCCCGCTCTAGAACGTCGGCGCCTCGTCGACGACCGGTTCACCCTCCGGCGCGGCGTGCTTCTGCGCCGCCTGGATCAGCTCGACGATCGGCGTGTACGGCACGCGCAGCTCGTAGGCGCCGACGCCGTCCGCCCAGCGCATCGCGGCGGTCACCGGATCGCCAGAGCCCGCGGCCGGTCCCGCTGGAGCGCCCGGCATGAAGCGCGCCATCATCGCGCCGAACAGCGCGGCCATGTCGTAGTCCATGTACATGCCCTGGCCGGCGCCGTGGCGGGCGACCGCCTTCAGGTTCGGGCCGCCGACCGGCGCGGCGCCGGGACGGGCGCGGTCGATCAGCGCGTCGAGCCCGGCGGGCTCGCTCGACGACAGGTACCAGCCGTCGGCGATCGCGAAGTCGGTGTCGCTCAGGAAGGACTGCATCAGCTGCGCCTGCTCGGCGTCGATCTTGGTCGCGTCGAGATCGGTGAAGAGACGGTGCACCGGCACGCCGGCGTGCTCGCGCGCGGCCGGCTGGATCTGGAAGGCGATGCCGGCTTCGCGGTACATCCGCCCGATCGCGCCGTCGGCGGCGAGCAGGGTGGTGCACGCGTCGATCAGGGCCTGACCGACCGCCGGGTCGCGCACCGACGCCACGACCTCGGTGGCGAGCGCGCCGTCGGCGGCGAAGTCCATGCGCATCGCCATCGCGCCGCCCCAGCCGACCATCGCCGGCTTGAGCGTCGCGACCGTCTCGGGCAGCATCAGCGCCTTGGTCGCGGGCTTGGCGGTGAGGTGGTCGAGCACGTCCTCGACCAGCCGTCCCAGCGCCAGCCCGTCGAAGCGGCCTTCCATGGCCATCATCGCCGGACCGGGCGACAGCAGGCGGCCGGCCTCGTTGACGCCGGCCGGCACGGTCGCGAGCACGCCGGCCAGCGGCGAACCGGTGGTCGCGCCGAGGTGGACGCGCACATCGCAGCGCTCGGCGCCGGTCGAGAGGTCGATCTGCACGTCCTCGATCTGCTTCATCACGTGCATCAGGCCGTGCATCTCGAGCGTCAGCAGGGACGAGATCTGCGCGCCCTGATCCGGGTTCTGCGCCGCGGCGGCGGCGGCGAGCACGCCGATGCCCATCTCGGCCATCGGCCCCCACTGCTGCATGGCGCGCGCCAGGGCGAGGTGGATGCGGATGTCGGCATCGGCCGGCGCCGCGGCGAGCGCCTGCCAGGTCGGCACGAAGGCCTTCGCGCGTTCGAGCCGCGCCGGCGTGTCGGCCACCAGCACCAGGTTGCCGACCGCCGCGGCGTGCTGGTTGAAGCGTCCCGCCAGGGCCAGCAGCGGCGTCGCGTCGCTGACCGGGAAGAACCACGCGCCATCGGGTTCGGTCGCGCCCTGCGCCGGCGCGAACACCAGCAGGGCGATCGGCGCGTCCGCCGCGAGCGCCTTCATCTCGGCTTCGCCGAAGACCTGGCCGAAGAGGTCGGCCAGCGGCGCCTCCTGCCCGACCGCGCCGGCGAAGCGGTCGGCGGTGGCCTCGACGTGCTCGACCAGGCGCTTGAGGTCGGGGATCTGGATCCACGCCAGGATGTCCTCCCCCGGCAGGCGCTGGATCGTCGGCGCGTCCGCGGCGGCGCAGGTCGCGGCGCCGCCGACGAGGCAGGAACAAGCGAGGGCGATGAGCGCGAGGCTGCGCATGGACGGCTCCAGGTGGGGCGATGATGCGTCGCCGGCGCTCGATGTCGAACGCGGATCGCCGCGGACGCGCGGCGACGCCTGCGTTTCTACCCGGATCCATCCGCGCGGTGACAGCGGACTTTGCACGGACAGCCCTTCCGCGGGTTGCCGACCGAATACAGTCGCCTCTCCACCAGCCAGCCCCTCTCCCAGCTCTTCCAACCGACACGTCGAGGACGCCGATGCCCCTGACCAGCGATCAATACCTGCGCTACGCCCGCCATCTCAGCCTGCCGGAATTCGGCGAGGCGGGGCAGGAGAAGCTGCTGGCCAGCTCGGTGCTGCTGATCGGCGCCGGCGGCCTGGGCTCGCCCCTGGCGCTGTACCTGGCCGCGGCCGGCGTCGGCCGCCTCGGCATCATGGACTTCGACGTGGTCGACGTCTCGAACCTGCAGCGCCAGGTCATCCACCGCACCCAGGATGTCGGCACCTCGAAGGCGCGATCGGCGCGGCGCGGCGTCAACGAGCTCAACCCGGCGACGGTCGTCGAGATCTACGAGGAGGGCATCACCTCGGCCAACGCGCTCGCGATCATCGCCAAGTACGACATCGTCATCGACGGCACCGACAACTTCCCGACGCGCTACCTGGTCAACGACGCCTCGGTGATGCTCGGCAAGGTCAACATCTACGGGTCGATCTACCGCTTCGAGGGCCAGGCGACGGTCTTCGACTCGCGCAAAGGCGCGGACGGCGAGCGCAAGGGGCCGTGCTACCGCTGCCTGGTGCCCGAGCCGCCGCCGCCCGGCGAGGTGCCGTCGTGCGCGGAAGGCGGCGTGCTCGGCGTGCTGCCCGGCATCATCGCCATGATCCAGGCGACCGAGGCGATCAAGGTGTTGACCGGCATCGGCGCGCCGCTGACCGGACGCCTGATGCTCTACGACGCGCTGAACATGGCGTTCCGCGAGCGCCGCCTGCGCAAGGATCCGCAGTGCCCGGTGTGCAGCCGCAACCCGACGGTGACGGCGCTGATCGACTACCAGCAGTTCTGCGGCATGGGCCGCGGCGAGGACACGGCCATGGATGCGCTCGAGATCGACGTCCACGCCTACCAGGCGATCCGCGACGCCAAGAAGGACCACCTGCTGCTCGACGTGCGCGAGCCGAACGAGCTGCGCATCTGCCAGATCGAGGGCAACCGCAACATCCCGCTCGGCGAGCTGCCGGCGCGCCTCGGCGAGCTCGGCGCGTGGAAGGACAAGCTGGTGGTCTGCCAGTGCAAGAGCGGCCGGCGCAGCATGAAGGCGTTGGAGACGTTGGCGAAGCACGGCTTCACCAACGTCGTCAACCTCAAGGGCGGCATCCTGGCGTGGGGCGAGGAGATCGATCCGGCGATCAGCGCGTACTGAGCAGCTCGATGCTCGAGTCTCAGAAGCTTCGAGCTTCGAGCTTCGAGCTTCGAGCTTCGAGCTTCGAGCTTCGAGCTTCGAGCTTCGAGCTTCGAGCTTCGAGCTTCGAGCTTCGAGCTTCGAGCTCTGAACGGCGGTCTTCGAGCTTGCACGCGGAGCGCGCCCTCCTCGACCAAGGCGTCACCACGCGACTCGAGTGCGCAGCTCGAGCCGCGAAGGTCACGTCGGAAGCATCTTACCGACGTGCGGGCTTCACCGCCGGAACGCGTTCAGGCGTTCGAGCGTCGTCAGCAGCTGCTCGGTGCGCGCCGCGCTGGTCGGCCGCCGCCGCCACTGCCGGTCGTACGCGGTGATGTCCATGCACCCCGCGGCGGTGGCGAAGACCACGATGCCGTCGTCGTCGACCACCGCCGCGTCGTTCCAGCCCGAGAGCACCAGCGAGCGCGGGCCGGTGCCGGCGCCGATCATCTCGCCGACGCTGTAGTCGCCGACTGGATTGGCGACGCCGAGGCGCATCAGGATGGTTGGCAGCAGGTCGACGTGGGACGTGGGACGCTCGATCACCCGCGCCGGCTCCCCGGGCAGGTGCAGGACGCAGAACGAGCGGCACTGCCACGGCGTGTAGGCGATGGCGTGGCCGACGTGGCCGCATTCGCCGAACTCCTCGCCGTGATCGCCGAACACCGCGACGATCGTCCGGTCGAGCTCGCCCGCCTGGTCGAGCGCGGCGATGACCCTCGCGATCTGCGCGTCGACGTAGCGCAGGCTGTTGCGGTAGCGGTTGAACAGCGGGCGCACGGCGGCCGCGGTGGTGTCCTGGCTCATCGCGACGTAGTCGAGCCGCGCGAGATCGGTCGCCGGCGCGAAGCGGGCGTGCTCCGGCGGGTAGAGGTACGGCTGGTGCGAGGCGTCGTAGAACAGGAAGGAGAAGAACGGCCGCGGGCGCTGGTCGAGGCCGGCCACGAAGGCGTCGGTCATGTCGCGGTCGCGATCGACGCGCTCGCCGTCCCACTCGTCGCGCATGCGCTCCTCGGGCAGGCCGACGAACGCGGTCTGGCGCAGCTCCGGATAGGTCAGCTTGCCGCACGAGCGCATGTCGCAGTCGTAGCCGCGCGCGCGCAGCGCGGCGATCAGCGCGGATTCCGTGCGATGCGCCAGCGCCTGCGCGAAGCAGGCTCCGTCGAAGCCGAACAGCGCCGCGGCCAGGCCGAAGCGCGTGCAGTGGCCGCCGCTCCAGTGGTCGGCGCACACCGTCTCGGCGCGCGACCAGGCGTGCAGGTGCGGCATGACCTCCGGATCGAGCATGTCCGAGCGGCCGCATTCGACAGCCACCAGCACGACGTTCAGCCGTTCGGCGTCGGGCGCGAAGGTCAGCGGCCGGCGCGGGTAGGCGAGCGGGCGCGGATCGTCGGGCACGATCGCGTCGCCGACCTCGACCTGCCAGCCCAGCGCCGAGCGCGCGAACCGGCGCCAGGCGTCGCCGTCGTAGAGCGGCAGCGCCGACGTCGCGAGGCGCGCGTGCGGCGACCACGCGTGCACGAGGCGTTCGCCGGTCGCGACCAGCGCGATCAGCGCCAGCGACGCCCAGATCAACGGCGGCCGCACCCGGCGCCGCGCGATCAGCGGCGCTGCGAAGACCACCACGGCCAGGGCCGTGATCGACAGCGCGACGCGCAGCGCCGTGCCGCCTCCCATCGCCCAGCTGTCGCTCGAGCCCTCGGTCGTGACCAGGTGCCAGACCACGCCGTTGAGGTGGTAGCGGAACAGGCCGTAGACCACGGTGTCGGCGTAGATCGCGACCTGCATCGCCAGGAACAGCGCCGGCAGCGCGCCGAACGTCAGCCAGGCGCGACGCGCGATCAGCACCGCCGGCGCCGCCAACGCCGCGACCGTCACCGAGATCGCGACGCACACGCCCAGCCACGCGGCGAGCACGCTCCACCAGCCGGCGGCGCCGGCGTCCTCGGGCAGCCGCGCGAGGTACGAGCGCCCGACCCACGCCATGACCGCGGCGTTGCCGAGCGCCTGGGCGAGGAGCCAGCGCAGATGCCAGCGCCACGTCGCCATCTCCAGGGGGATCTCGGCCATCCGGCGCATCATGCGTCCGACCAGCGTCGACCAAGCGCGCCCCGCCGGCGACGGGCGCGGACACGGGCATGAAAGCCTCATCAACCCGTGTCCGTCGTGGGTCTTGGACCAAACCCTCACCGCCCCGGCTTGCCAGTCGGGGAGCTTCGTGCACGCTTCGCCACTTCGCGCCGGTCGCCAGCGGCCGGCGCGTGGGAGCCCGCGCAATGGATTTCATCGACCTCAAGCGCCAGTACCGCGCCTACCAGTCCGAGATCGATGCCGCGATGGCGGCGGTGCTCGCGCATGGCCAGTTCATCATGGGCCCCGAGGTCGCCGAGCTCGAACGCCGTCTGGCCACCTTCGTCGGCATCGAGCATGCGATCGGCGTCGCCAGCGGCACCGACGCGCTGTCGATCGTGCTGATGGCGCTGGGCATCGGCGCCGGCGACGAGGTCATCACCGTCCCCTACACCTTCATCGCCACCGCCGAGGCCCCCGCGCACCTCGGCGCGCGGCCGGTGTTCGTCGACATCGAACCGCGCACGTACTGCATGGACCCGGCCAAGCTCGAGGCGGCGATCACGCCGAAGACGCGCGCGATCGTCCCGGTGAGCCTCTACGGCCAGATGCCGGATCTCGAGGCGATCGAGGCGATCGCCAGCCGTCACGGCATCGTCGTGATCGAGGATGCGGCGCAGAGCTTCGGCGCGACGCGGCGCGGCGTGCGCAGCTGCGGCGTGACGCGCGTCTCCTGCACCAGCTTCTTCCCGGCGAAGCCGTTCGGCTGCTACGGCGACGGCGGCGCGATCTTCACGAGCGACGCGGCGATCGCCGCGGCCGCGCGCTCGATCCGCGTCCATGGCTCGACCCAGCGCCATCATCATCCGCGCCTCGGCCTGACCAGCCGGCTCGACACCATCCAGGCCGCGGCGCTGCTCGCCAAGCTGCCGCACTTCGAGTCCGAGGTCGCGGCGCGCGCCCGCCTGGGCGGCCGCTACGACGCGCTGCTCGCCGGCGCGTGCCGCACGCCGGCGATCGCGCAGGGCAACAGCCACGTCTACGCGCAGTACGCGGTGCTCACGCCGGAGCGCGATCGCGTCGCCGCCGAGATGCAGGCGGCGGGCGTGCCGACCGCGATCCACTACCCGGTGTGCCTGCATCAGCAGCCGGCGCTCGCCCACCTCGGGTACCGCACCGGTGACTTCCCGGTCGCCGAGGCGGTCGCGCGCGACGTGCTGTGCCTGCCGATGCACCCGTTCCTGACGGACGTCGAGCAGGACCGCATCGTCGCCGCCCTGCGCGCCGCTGCGCGCGCCCCGGCGGCGACCGCGCACGTCGCCTGACGGAGACGAGCGCGAGGCGCGAGGCGCGAGGCTCGAGGCTCGAGGCTCGAGGCTCGAGGCTCGAAGCTCGAAGCCCGAAGCCCGAAGCTCGAAGCTCGAGCGATGCGACCGCTCAGCGTTCGATCGTGATCGACCCCGCCGCCGGCACGTCCATGCGGTGCACGCCGCTGCCCAGGCGCACGCGCGCATCCCGGACGACGCGGCCCTGGCAGTCGCTGACGCGCACGCGCCGCTCGCCCAGATCCGGCGTCTCGATCACCAGCCGCGCGCCGCGCGTCGCGTTGACCACGGCGATGACGGCGCGGTCGGCCACCGCCACGACGACGTCGGCGTAGGCGGCGGCGATGTGCTCGTCCGCATTGGTCGCGGCCACGAGCGGATAGTTCAGCTCCGGCGACTGCGCGCGCAGCTCGCCGTCGAGCAGGCAGGCGCGGTGGGCGCGCCAGAAGCCGAGCCAGTGCGTCAGCATCGCGCGGTGCGCCTGCGGCACGCGCTCGAGCAGCACCGAGATCTGCGGCACCGCGAACAGCACGGCCAGCAGCTGCAGCGCCGCGGATTCGACCGGGTCGTCGACGTGCCACATGAGCATGTCGCCGTGCACGGCGGTACGGCCGGCGAGCAGGCGCACGTCGATCGAGGCCAGGCGGTTGCGGACGTGGTCGGCGGGGCAGTCGCCGGCGCGGAAGAGGTTGCCGTAGCGGCGCATCAGCGGGCCGGTGTAGGACTGGCGGAACTCGATGAGGACGTCCGGATTGATCGCGCGCAGGCGCTCCAGGACGGACGCCAGCAGGACGTCGGCCGCCGCGGAGACCGACGCGATGTCGCGGCCGTCCACGGCGCCGATGGCCATCTCGGCGGTGGGCGCGAAGTTGTCGACGAAGTCGAGCTTGAAGCCGTCGAGGTCCCAATCGCGCATCGCGCGCTCGTAGGTCTGGATCAGGTATTCGCGCACGTCGGGATGGCGCGGATCGAGCACGCCGCAGCCCAGGCTCGGGATCCGGCGCAGCAGCTTGCCGGAGAAGCGCGCCCACGCGGCGCTCTTCTCGCCGACGAACGGCACCGAGTACCACAGCAGGAATTTGAGACCGGCGCCGTGCACGCGGTCGACGAAGCCGCGCATGTCGGCGATGCGCTCGGGCAGCCAGTCGCCGCAGAAGGCGTAGCCGCGGTTGCCGTCGAGCGTCTGCCAGCCGTCGTCGACGATCACCGCCTCGCAGCCCATGCCCTTGGCGACGACGCATTCGCGCACCACCGCGTCGACGTCGAGGCTCTGGTGGAACGAGTACCAGGTCGAGTACATCGGCAGCCGGCCGAGGTCCGGCACGGCGCACGGCGCGTAGCCGGGCATCGCCGCCCACCACGCGGCGACGGCGGCGAGCGCCTGCTCGTAGCGCTGCGCCCGCGCGTCGAGGCGCAGCACGCTGCGGAACGCCGTCGCCGCGGGGCGAGGCGTGGGGAAGAGGCGCACGCGCGCGTCGAGCATGCCGGTCTCCTCGACCGCGCCGACGGCCAGCTCGCACGGATCGAGCGCATCGTCGAGCGCCAGGCACAGCCGGCTGCCGCCGTCGGCGCCGATGACGCAGACCACCGGCGCCTCGAGGGTCGCCGAGGCGTTCACGCGCGACGGCGACCAGTCGGTGCCGATGCGCTTCTCGCGTCCGGCCGCGCTGCTCCAGAAGATCGCCGCGTCGACCAGCGGCCGCGCCAGGACGAGGGTCATCGGCGGCGGCACCGCCGGGGCGTCGGCGCTCAGCTCGAGCACGACCTCGACCAGCCCGGGTTCGACGGCGCGGCTGGTCAGCCGGGCGCGGAACGGCGCCGGGTCGCCGACCAGGCGGATCGCGCCGTCGAGCACGGCCAGACGGATCTCGGCAGGAGCGGAGGAGGCGGTGGCTGGCTGCATGGGCGCATCGTGCCGAGCGGGTCCCCGCTACCCCAGCGCGCGCTTGTGACCACGATCGCCGGGCCGTGAGCGAACGCACCCTGCACATCAATACCCTGGGCGTGCTGCCCAGCCTGCCGCGCGTCGAGCGCATCACCGACGAGCGCGCCGGACGGACGTACCTGACCTGGCTCGGGCGCCCGGAGCGCTACTTCGCGGTCCAGATCGCCCTCGAGGGGCGCGGCGCGGTGTGGCCGGGCGCGAACTCGCGGCCGGGCTCGACCGGGTGGCTGCCGTTCGAGGCGGGGCAGGCGCTGGTGTTCGACACCGAACGCCACGCCCTGGCCTACGGCGTCGCGCCGAACGCGGCGGGCTGGCGCTTCCTCTACGTCAACCTCTATGGCGAGGGCGCCCGCCTGATCGGCGCCGAGCTGGTCGCGCGCCACGGGCATGTCGTGACCCTGGCGCGCGAGCACCTCCTGGTCCGCGACCTGCTGTCGCGCCTGCCCGCCGAGGGCGAGGCGTCGGCGAGCTGGCCGGCGGGCGAATCCGCACGCCTGGCGACCGAGGTCCTGGCGGCCCTGGTCGACGGCCAGGTCCGCGACGTCGGCGAGCCCGACCTGGTCGCGCGCGCGATGGACTACCTGCGCAGCCGCCTGGGCGAGGACGTCGGCGTCGAGCACGCCGCCCGCCACTGCGGCGTCAGCCGCGAGCACCTGACGCGGGTCTTCGCGGCGGCGACCGGCGAGGCCCCGGCACGCTGGCTGCGCCGCCAGCGCGTCCTGCGCGCCGAGCGCCTCCTGGCCGGCGGCGAGCTGACCGTCGCCGAGGTCGCGCGGCGCTGCGGCTTCACCGGGTCGAGCCACTTCATCCGGCTGTTCCGTTCGCGGACCGGCCGCACGCCCGGGCGGGCGAAGGGCAGGGGGCGCAAGCGGGGGTAGGCCGCTGCGTGGACAAGTCGTTGTGCGCGAGGGGCTTCGAGCTTCGAGCTTCGAGCTTCGAGCTTCGAGCTTCGAGCTGTGAGCTTCGACCCCAGCCCGGTGCTCCGGCCCATCGGGCTTCCCCGTTGCCACCGGCCTCGCCGGCCCATCCTCAGCCGCCCTTCCCGCGTCCCGTCGTGTCCGCGCATGGTGCGCGACCCCGACGCCGCGAGCACCGGCCCCGCATCGCGGCGCCACCCGACTGAAAGAAGCCTCCGCATGGCCCGCTATACCGGCCCCCGTCTGCGCATCGTCCGCCGCCTCGGCACCGAGCTGCCCGGTCTGACCACCAAGACCGCCGCGCGCCGCCCCAACCCCCCCGGCCAGGCCGCCGCCGGCAAGCGCTCGCCCAAGGTCAGCGAGTACGCCGTCCGCCTGCGCGAGAAGCAGAAGCTGCGCTACCACTACGGCCTGACCGAGCGCAGCCTGCGCCTGGTCTACGGCCGCGCCTACCGCATGCCCGGCGACACCGGCCGCAACATGATCAACCTGCTCGAGTCGCGCCTCGACAACCTGGTCTGGCGCTCGGGCCTGACCCGCACCATCCCGGCCGCGCGCCAGCTCATCGGTCACGGCCACCTCAACCTCAACGGCGACCGCCGCGCCAAGACGCCGGGCCAGCTGATCTCGGTCGGCGACACCTTCGTCGTCCGCAGCAAGGCGCTGAACCGCGAGGACCTGCGCGTCACCGCCAACGCCCCGATCCTCGAGCGCCCGGCGGGTCTCAAGATCGACCTCGACAAGCTCGCCGTCACCGTCGAGGCGCTGCCCGCGCCCGAGGAGTGCCCGGTCAGCGTCGACATCCAGAAGGTCATCGAGTTCTTCGCGCAGTAAGCCGAAGCGACGTCACCGGCGGCGCGATCGACGTTCCCACGTCGGTCGCGCCGCCGCTTCGTTTCCGGGGCTCGACGGATCGTCATCCGTCGCTGCGCCGGCCGGCGGCCCTCGCGCAGGTTCACGGCGACGTTGCGGCCGCCGCGCGTGTTGCCCGGCGTGGGCGCGGGCAGGCGTCGAAGCCCTTGGTGTCGTCGCTCAGCAGGTAGACCCGCCCGTCTGCCGCCCACGCCGCGATCGGCGCGCCACCACGGGCGTATGTGCTACCGGCCTGTCGGAGCGTGCTCGCGCGGCCGGCCGCATCGGCGCAGCGGCCCCATTGGCAGCGCGCGGGGATGCCGCGGCCGTCGGCCGTGTACCGATCCGGTGGACCCGCATCGTCAGCCGCGTTCCCGCGTCGGTCGGCCCAGGCGTGGACCCCGGGACGCCACCGCGGACGATGCCGCGCCCATGGCGGTCGATCGCGATCCGGAGCGGGACGTGCTGCCGTGCGTCGGCGGGGACGCGGCGGCGTGCGAATCCATCGCGCAGGCGTTCGCGGCCTTCGTGCGGACGGTCGTGCGCGAGGTCTTCGCCCGCCACGGCGCGCGCGACGGCATCGACGATGCGGCCCAGGACGTGTTCGTGCGCCTGTTCCAGGACGGGCGCCGCCTGCTGCGGACCTTCGATCCGCGGCGCGCGCGCCTGGCGACGTGGCTCGCGGTGGTCGCGCGCAGCACCGCGCTGAACGCCTTGCGCCGTCGACCGCGCGGCGAGCGCGTCGAGGCCGCCGAGCCGGTGGCGGCGCCGGTCCGCTCCGGGGCGCTCGATCTGCCGCCGCGCGTGCTGACCGCGCGCCAGGCGCTGATCCTGCGCCTGGCCTTCGAGGACGGTCTGGATCCGGAGGAGATCGGCCGCTTCCTCGGGATCGATGCGCAGACCGTGCGCAGCACCAAGCACAAGGCGGTCGAGCGCCTGCGCGCGCACGCGCGCGACACGTCGTGAGCGCGCGCCGCGCCACCCCTTTCCGTCGCGGAGGTTCCCGATGAGCGTTTCCGATCCTGACGGCGACCTGGCGCGCTGGCGCCGCCTGCCGCGCCGCGCGGTGGACGAGGCGTGCCTCGACGCGCTGATCCTCGCCGGGTGGCTCGACGGCCGCTGCGATCGCGGCGCCCGCGAGCGCGTCGAGCGCCATCTCGCCGGCTGCGCGGCATGCGTCGCCGCGGTGCGCGATCTGCGCGTCGCGCTCGCGGCGGCGCGGCCGCTGGCGCCATCGGCCGCCGCGCCGGCGCCGTGGGGGCTCGGGCGTCGTCTCGCGTTGGCGGCCGGCCTGCTGCTCACCGCCTCGGGCGGGCTGCTGCTCGGCGCCGCGACGGTCGTCACCGGCGCCAGCGCCCTCGCCTCGGCACGACCGCTCCCGCCGCTGACCCTGACGCTGCCGCGCTACAGCCCGGAGACGACGCCATGAAGCGCCGTCTGCCATGGATCCTGCTCGCGTTCTCGGCGGTGCTCAACATCGGCTTCGTCGTCGGCTTCGTCATCGCCGCCGGGTTCCTGTCCAAGCTGAGCACACCCGCCGGCCGCGCCGAGTGGGCCGCCGACCACCTCGAGCTCGAGCCGCAGCAGCGCCGCGCCTATGACGAGGCCTCGGCGGCTTGGCTGACGATGCTGGCCGCGGCGGAAGCGCGCGTCCGGCCGGAACAGGAGGCGTTCTGGGCGGAGATGGTCCGCGATGGATCCGACCTCGCCGAGGCCAGGCGGCGCTTCGCGCCGCTGATCGCCCACCAGGAGAGCCTCATGGACGACGGCCTCGTGCACCTGCACCGGATCTTCCAGTCGATGGATCTGGAGCGGCGCAGGGAGCTTGCGCGCATGCTCGCGGAGCAGCGCTAGGTCGGGCGCGCAGCGCGGGGATGGAACGCCGGGGCGGCGTGTATCGGACTGCGGAGGAGCATCCATGCCCCGTTCGTCCGTCGGTCCCTTTCTCTCCCTCGCGCTGATCGTCGGCGCCGCGCACGCCAGCGTCGCGGACTATCCGCAGCCGATCGTCACCACGGTCGTCGACACCCGGCACGCATCGCGCCCGCAGTGGTCGCCGGACGGCGCGTGGATCGTCTACGACGATTACGAGACGCCCCCGCCGACCGGCACGATCAAGATCTACCGCGTGCGGCCGGATGGCACCGGCAAGCAGGCGCTGACGGTCGCTCGCGGCGAGGTGCCCGGCGACAGCGGCGGCCCGTGCTACGGCGCCTCGGCGCGGTGGATGCTGTTCCAGGCGGAGAAGGCCGTGCACGGACCGGTTCCGGTCGGCTCGACGATCACCGACGCCGGCGCGGGCATCTACAACGACCTCATGGTGCTCGACCACGAGACCGGCGCGATCACCACGCTGACCGACGTCGGCTCCGGCGTCGGCGGCGAGCCGATCGGCGGCGTGCTCTATCCGCGCTTCTCGCCCGACGGCACGCGGATCGCGTGGGGCGACTTCGAGCGCACCGTTCCCGGGCGCGTGTTCGGCGACTGGCGGCTGATGGTGGCGGACTTCGTCGCGACGCCGACGCCGCATCTCGCCAACGTCCGCGCCTACGATCCCGCCGGCGGAGCGTCGATCTACGAGGTCCAGGGCTGGACGCCCGACGGCAGCGGCATCCTCTTCGCCGGCACGGCCCTCGCGGCGCAGCACGAGTACACGCTGGATCTCTGCCGGTTCACGCCGGCGACCGGAGCGCTGGCGCGCCTGACCAGGACCTCGGGGCTGACCGGCGAGCCGGCGGTCTACGAGGAGCAGGGCGTGCTGTCGCCGCGCGGCGACCTCCTCGCGGTGATGAGCTGCGCCGGCCATCCGGTCGACTACACGCGCTTCTTCGTCGCGTGGCTCAGGACCGATCTGTGGATCGCCGATCCCGACGGCGCGCTGCCGCGCCAGGCGACGTTCTACAACATCCCCGGCACGCCTCAGCACGCCGAGGCGGCGGGGCGCGTGATGATCTCCGAGATGGGCTGGGATCCGTCGGGGCTGAAGCTGGTGGCGCGCGTCTACTTCGTCCGCGACGAGCACGACCTGGCCGACGACGATTCGATGGTCCGCATCTTCGACTTCACGCCGGGCGCAGGCGGCACCACCGCGTCCACGACCACGGGCTCCGGCACCGGCGGCGGCGGGAGCGGCGGTGGCGGCGGCTGCGGTCTCGGCAGCGGCCTGTCGATCGCCGGCGTGGCGGCGCTGCTGCTGCTGTGGCGCCTGCGCTGATGCGTCTTCCCGCCCCGTGGCGTAGCCACGGGGCGGATGCCGCTTGGCGCAACCGGCGCATTCGCCGCCACTCCGACGCGCGCCTCGGGGAAGGTCCCCGGTCACCGGCGCGGCCTCCGCGCCTCGGCTGGCGTACGGCGAGCAAGGCTCGATGGCCGCGTCCCCGGCCTGGTCCGCGACGCCCAGCCGCCCTCGCACCGGGGGCACCCACCGTCGGCACCGGCAGCAGCGGTGGGTCGCGGCGGCGCCGCCGGCGCCGCCGCCTCGCCGCGGTCACCAGTACTGAAATCCTGGGCTAGACTCCCCGGATGCGGATCGAACTCCATCACGGCCCGGTCGTCTACGAGGTGATCGCCGACATCGATGCGCGTGGCAGCGGCACGGTGGTCGTGCGTCGCGGCCGGATCGAGATCGGCACGCAGTGGTGGATGGCGGGTGAGCCGCAGGGGCGCGAGGTCCCGCCGGCGCTGCAGCCGCTGGCCGACGAGCTCCTCGGCGTCTTCCGCGTCGCGCACCTCGAAGCGCGCGCGACGACCGCGCGACCGGCGATCGGCACCATGTGACGGTGCGCGCGCGCGTCGCGACCGCGCCTCACGTCGGCCGCATGGCGAGCACCGCCGCCAACGCGCCGTCCTCGAGGCGCTGCCGCGTCGTCCAGTAGCCCTTCCACGGATCGGTCTTCTGGCGCCGCATCCGCGCCGGCACGGTCGCGAGCGTGTAGGTCTCCGGCCGCAGGCCGCGCGTGACCTGCGCCCAGCTCAGCGGCACCGACACCGGCGCTCCCGGCCGCGCGCGCAGCGAGAACGCGGATACCGCCGTGGCCGTCCGGTTGTTGCGCTTGTAGTCGATCAGGATGCGGCCGGGACGCTTGGCCTTCGCGAAGGCGGTGGTGAAGCGCTCGGGCTGATGCGCCTCGATCAGCGCGGCGACGGCATGGGCGAAGGCGAAGCACTCGTCCCAGCCGTGATGGCGCTGGAACGGGCAGTCGACGTGCAGGCCCTTGCCGCCGGTGGTCTTCGGCCAGGTCTCGAGGCCCAGCTTGGCGAGCACCGAGCGGATTAGGTGCGCGGTCTCGACCACATCGGCCCACGCGACGCCGTCCCCCGGATCGATGTCGAAGATGACGCGGTCGGGCTGCTCCAGCGCGTCGACGGTGCTGTTCCAGGGATGCAGCTCGATGATGTTGGCCTGCGCCAGCGCGACCAGCGCCTGCGCCGTGTCGGCGACGAGGTAATCGCCGATCTTGTGCTGCTCGCGGATCTTGACGTGCCGCACCACGGAGAGCGCCCACGCGTTGGTCTGGTGGCGCATGTACAGGCAGCCGTTCTTCGGCTCGCCCGGGTGGATGCCGCGGTCGCAGCGCACCAGCGTCAGCGGGCGGCCGGCCACGTGCGGCAGCATCCACGGCGCGATCGCCTCGTAGTAGCGGACGACGTCCAGCTTGGTGCGCCCGTCCTCGGGGTAGACGACACGGTCCGGATGCGTGATCCGGATGCCGTCGATCTGCGTCTCGTCGTGGATCGCGCGTGCCATCGGTCACCTCGCCGCCAGCTGGTCTTCCATCACCGGGCGCACGACCGAGCGCGCCGCCTTGTCGCCGCGCACGCCGAGGTAGGTCCCGCTGCGCAGCCGCCCGCGGTGCGTCCACTCGTTGTACTCGGCTTCGACCACCAGCCGCGGCGCGCACCACACCGCGCGCGCCTTTTCCACCGCCTCGACGAACGGGCTGCTCGCGCGCCGGTGGCGGTCGAGCGACGCCTGCAGCCGCGCGCGTTCGGCCTCGCGGATCCCGCGCCCGGCGTGGCCCGCGTAGTGCAGGCGGCCCTCGTCGTCGAAGTAGCCGAGCAGCAGCGAGCGCAGGCCGGGCAGCCGGTGCGCCTCGTCCAGCAGGTACCCGCCGACCACGAACTCCTCGCGGTTCTGCAGCTTCACCTTGATCCACTGCGGCGAGACCGCGCCGGGGGTGTACCCGCTGTCGAGCCGCTTCGCCACGACGCCCTCGAGACCGTGCTGGCGCGCGAAGGCGAGCAGCGCCTGACCGTCGGTGGTGGACGATGGCGTCCGCCAGGCGACGCCGTCCAGGCGCAGGCGTTCGAGCCGCGCGCGCCGCCGCGCGTACGGCTGGTCGATCAGCGACGCGCCGTCGTAGGCGATCAGGTCGAAGATCATGTACGCGATCCGCCCGGGCCCTCGGGCGTCGCCGCTCGCCCGCGGGCGGCGTCGCTGCAGCAGCGAGAAGCTCGGCAGCCCGCGATGGTCGAGCGCGACGATCTCGCCATCGAGGGTCGCCGGTTTCGCGAGGGCCTCGCCGAGCGGCGCCAATTCCGGGAACTGCGGCAGCAGGTCGTTGCCCTTGCGGCTGATCAGGCGCAGGCGCGCGCCGTCCCACGCGGCGAGCGCGCGGTAGCCATCGTACTTGAGCTCGTAGCCGTACGCGCCGGCAGCCGTCGGCATGTCGCCGAGCGTCGCCAGCATCGGCAGGACACGGCCGGGCGGCATGGGTAGCAGGGCGCGTCGGCGAGGCCGGGCGCGCGATCGTGGAACGGCTGACGACATCGCTCGCATTCTAGGCGCCGACGTCGCCGATCCCCCGTCCGCCGGGCCGGCTGCGACACGGCATCTCAGGCCACCGCCGGGGCGCTGCGCCGCGATCGCGCTCGCGCCGGCGTGCTAACTCCCGCCGTCGTCGACCTGCGCCGGCTCGGCGACCATCGACCCTATTTGCCGGGCGAGGTCGACGGCCTCGTCCCAGGTGAAGCCCTTGCCCCAGAACGCATCCGCCCGTCGGCACCGGTAGCGGTCCTCGTCGCGATCCGAGGTCGAGATGACCAGCACGCGCAGGTGGTTCAGACGCGGATCCTTGCGGATCAGGTCGGTCAGCTCGCAGCCATCGACGCGCGGCATGTTGATGTTGGTGACGACGAGGTCGGGCAGCGCGTGCTCGTCAGCCGCGGCGCTCAGGCGGTCGAGGCCGTCGGCGCCATCGCGCTCGATGATGAGGTCGGCTTCGACCTGCGCCTCGGCCAGGGCCTCCTTCATCAGGCGGATGTCGGCGTCGTTGTCCTCGACCAGGAGGATGCTGGGTCGCATGGTGCGATCCTAGCGTCGACGCGGCGGCGATCCCGTCACCGCCCGGGGGCTGTCACAGTCTCGCGCGCAGGTGCGACTGGCGCGTTCGCGGTAACGGCATACGCGTGCGCGATCGCATCGGCGCGTCGCGCCTGCCCGCGCGCCAGCATGTCCCTGATCGCGGTCGCCTGGCTGCGGCATTCCTGGGCACGCGAGCAGAGCACCTCGACGGCCTCGCCGTTGCTCAGCGCCAGGCCCTGCTCGATCGCGCGCTCGGTCAGCACGGCCTCGTCCTCCAGCGACCTGACCGCGGCCCACAGCGCGCCTTCGCACGCCTCGGTGTGCTCGGACAGCAGGCTGGCGAGCGAATGGGCGTGCCCGACATTGCAGCGGAAGCGATGGACCGGTTCGTCACCGCCGAGCTGGACGCGCTGCAGCGGACCGTCGCAGTCGGGGCAGACGAAGACGTGGTCCGGCTGGCGCTGCTCGTCCCAGGCGAGCGGCGCGGTGTCGTCGGCGGTCACGGGCGCAGCGACGAGGCGGACGAGCAGCTCGGCCATGCCGGCGATGGGGACGACGTGGTCGACGGTGAAGTTGCGCAGCGCGTTGAGCGGCATGCACGGGTGCTCGGCGTCGTCCGGATCCTGGACCACCGTCACGCCGCCGCCGCGTTTGACCGCCCACAGCCCGGCGGTGCCGTCGTCGAGGTAGCCGGTGAGCACGACGCCGATGACGCGGCCGCGATAGGCGGTCGCCGCCGACCGGAACAGCGCATCGATCGAGGGCCTGCTGCGGTTCTCGCGGGGGCCGTCGCTCAGGACGATGCGGTCGTTCTCGATCAGCAGGTGGCGGCCGGGCTGCGCGGTGTAGACGTGGCCCGGGCGGAAACGCTCGCCGTCGACCGCCGGTGAGACGACGATGCGCCCGCTGCGGCCGAGGATGCCGGCGAGCGCGCTGGGCGTGGTCGGGCTGGTGTGCATGACGATGAAGACCGCGGCGGCGAGGTCCGCGGGCAGGGTCTGGATCAGCGCCTGCAGGGCGCGGACGCCACCGGCTGACGCGCCGATGACGACGATGTCGTGGTTACGCATTGGCGACCCCTGCCATGAGGATGGCCGCATGAGCCTGCGACGGCCGCATATGTCGCGGACCGTCTACACATATCGGACGAGGAAGCTCGGAGGTGCTCGAAGCGCGAAGCTGGCACGGGGGAACGAGCGCGGTGCGACTTCAGATCGCGCACTGCCCGCCGATGCACGCCGGATCGAGCTCGACGCGCCCGGTCGCATCCGAGGTCTCGCGCATCCTCGTCCAGTCGACCGGCACGTACTCGCGCGCCAGGTCCTCCCAACGCTTGGCGTGGTGCACGCGCTTGAGGCAGTGCGTCATCTCGCGCAGGTCGCCGGCGAAATACCGGCTGGCGAACTGCTGCGCCCGCGCCACCCAGTCGCGCTTGTCCGCCGCCGTGCCGCCCCCGGGACCGACGTCCTCGCCGACGCCCAGCGCGGCGGCGCATGCCGCCCACAGGTCGCCGGCGAAGGCGCGCTCGCCGTCGACGATCAGCCCCGACGCGACCAGCGCGCCGACGCCGTGGCGCGCGACGATCTCCTCCGGCGTCCACACCGCGACGAACGGCGCCTGGGGATAATCGAGATCGCCGCCGGCGGGCAGCAGGGAGACGCCGGCGAAGGCGTCGCGATGCGCGTAGAGATGCTCGGCCACCGCCTCCCACTCGTCGTCGAGCACGGTGATGGTGTTCGAGACGTTGTGGGTCAGCCACGGCTGCGCGCAGCGCTCGGGGCGGCGGCCGGCGTCGACCCAGTTGCGCCGGGTCAGCTCGACGTGGCGCAGCAGCTCGATCGCGCCGATCTCGTTGGCGGTGCGCGCGCCGGGCGGCACGTCGATGCAGAAGGTGATGACGCCGTCCGTGCCGTTGGGGTTCCACACCGAGCGCTCGATCGCGCGCGGGTTGTGCGCGGCGAAGAAGCGCAGCGGCGCGTCGCCGTAGTTCGCCTGCACGCGGCGCAGGTAGCGCCGCGCGTGGTGGGCGTGGATCCCCGACGCGGTGCCGAGGATCGAGGAGGTGGTCCCCGCGGGCTTGACGCAGGTGGCGCGCGCCGCCGGATTGACGCCGATCCTGGCGGCGACCGCGGCGTTGACCTCGAGGATCAGCGTCGCCATCCGCCGCTGCAGCTGCGGATCGAAGGCGAGCGCCGGGTTGTCCATCATCCCGGTCATCGAGCAGCCGAGCAGCGCCTCGCGCCGCACGATCGCCTCGGTGGTCGCGCCCAGGTACGGGAATTCGTCGTAGCCGGCCTGCAGCGTGCCCAGGATCGCCGCCGCGCGCGCCGCGCTGGCGAACAGGTCCGGCGTCGCGCACGCCTTCATGTTGATCTCGCACAGGTTGCAGAACGCCCAGCCGCTCGCCCCGGTCGCGGCGTCGACCGGCCACATGCCGATCTCGACGCACGGGTTGTACATGATCTCGGTCGAGTCGGCCCACACGAAGCCGGGCTCGCCGAACTCGCGCACGTGGCGCATCAGCTCGTCGAAGCGCGCGCGCGTGGTGCCGTCGCGCAGCAGCAGGGCCGAGTTGTTCGAGCGGCCGCGCTGCGGGTGCTTGACGAACCAGTCGCCGGTCTTGGCCGTCGCCATCTCGTGGTCGTCGGGCGAGAACAGGCAGATGGTCGCGCTGCGCCGCACGCCGCCCGACAGCACGGCGTCGGAGGCGTGCATGACCATGTCGTAGCAGTCGATGGGCTTGAGCCGACCGTCCCCGGCGACCCGCGCGTCGAGGATCGCGCGGATGCGCTCGAGCGAGCGCGCCAGCGGCTTCGGCCCCGGCGCCTTGCCGCCCGCGCTCGACAGCGCGGCGCCCTCCGGCCGGATCGCGCTGAGATCGAAGCGCACGCGCCTGCCCGCGTAGGCGGGCAGCGGCGCGTCGCCTGGCGGCAGGTAGCCCGAGACCAACGCGCCGAGCGCGTCCGCCCAACCCTCGATCGAGTCCGGCGCGGCGAACACGGCCTCGCCGGCGGGCGCGACCAGGCGCGGCAGGCGCGCGACGTGGTGCCCCTGCACCGAGAAGCCGACGCCGCATCCGCACAGCAGCAGCCACAGCGCCTCCTGGAAGAAGCGTGGCCGATTGCAGTACGACACGGTGCAGTTGTACAGCCGGGCGTGCTTGCGCTCGATCGGCGGTCCGCCGAACTGCAGCGCACGCTGCGAGCCCAGCACCAGGCGCGCGCGCATCGCCGCCTCGGCCTCGTCCAGCTCGGCGTCGATGCCCGTGCCGGCGTAACGTCGGCGATGCATCGCCATGACCCGCGACACCGCCTCCTGGAAGGTCTCGCGCCGGCCCAGGTCGGGGCGGAAGCGGGCGTACTTGGTGTGGAAGACGTAGTCCTGGAGCTGCGCGAGGGTCACGCGTGCAGCGTAGGCAGATCGGGCCTCAAGCGAACGCCGACTGCGTCGGGGTCACTCCGGGCTGGCCATGACCTCGAGAATCTTGATCAGCGGGAGCAGGTAGGCGATCAGCGCCATCGCCGTCCACCAGCACTGCGCGCCGAGCAGCAGGGTCGGCAGGACGACGCGGCTCGTGCGCCAGCCGATCCACGCGCTGGCGAAGCCGACGGCGGCGATGGTCAGCGCGATCGCCGCGATCGCCCGGTCGCCCAGCTCGACGAAGAACTGGGTGATCCAGGGCAGCATGATTCCGGCGTCCTGGGCTGCCTTGGCGAAGTCGCGGCCGACGTGGCCGCTCGCGATCAGCACGATCGGCAGCGCGCAGAGCAGATGGATCGCGCAGCTGGCGATCGCGCTCCAGCGCTCGGGATGGGTGATCGGGTCGGGCGTGTCGCTCATGTCACCACGATGCTCACCGGGCAGTGGTCGCTACCGAGGATCTCCGGGTGGATCTCCGCCGCCGTCACCCGCGACAGCAGGCGGTTCGAGACGTTGCAGTAGTCGATCCGCCAGCCGATGTTGCGCTCGCGCGCCTTGGCCCAGTTGGTCCACCAGGTGTAGGCGCCGACCAGCTCGGGATTGCGCTCGCGGTACACGTCGTGGTAGCCGATGTCCACGAAGCGCTGCATCCAGGCGCGCTCCTCGGGCAGGTAGCCGGCGTTCTTCTCGTTCTCCTTCGGCCGCGCCAGGTCGATCGGGCGGTGGGCGATGTTGTAGTCGCCCATCAGCACGACCTCGTAGCCGTGCGACAGGAAGCCCTCGAGATGGCGCTCCATCGCCGCGCAGAACTCGAGCTTGTAGCCCAGGCGCGCCCCGCCGTCGCGGCTGTTGGGGAAGTAGGCGGTGATCACCACCAGCGTGCCGAAGCGCGCCGCCAGGACGCGGCCCTCGTCGTCGAACGCGGCCATGCCCATGCCCTCGATGATCTCGTCGGGCTTGTCCTTGCAGAACAGCGCGGTGCCGCTGTAGCCGGGCTTCTTCGCCGAATGCCAGAAGCTGAACCAGCCGGGGGGATCGACCAGCTCGGGCGGCAGCTGGGTCGACATCGCCTTGGTCTCCTGCAGTCCGAAGACGTCGACGCCGCTCATGACGGTCCACGGCAGGAGGTTCTTCTTGGCGACCGAGCGGATGCCGTTGACGTTCCAGGAGACGCAGCGCATGGGCGGATTCTCGCGAGGACTCGACCGGGGTGGGCGACGGGCGGGACGCGCTGATCGTGGAGCGATTGCGCGCGGGCAAAGGCCTTGCCCCGCCGGCTCGCGCGGGGTCTCATCGCCGACGGGTGCGATGACGATGGTCGAAGGCACGGGTAGCGAGGGGCGCGCGCGGCGGCGTTACGGCGGCCGCTGCGCGACGCGTCTCGGCCGGAAGCTGTTCTCGATCATGATCCCGCACCGCGGCTGGGTCGCGCCGGGCATGCCGCACGTCGGCCTGATCGAGGCGACGTCGCGCGATGGCGTCGCGGTGCGCGGCTGGACCCATCGGCCGCCGGGCTGCGACCGCGGCACGGTTCTCATCCTGCACGGCCTGCTGCGCAACTGCACGATGGACGACATCCCGGCGTGGGCCGGCCGGTTCGCGCGCGTCCATCGGCTGGCCGCGGCGGCGATCGACCTGCGTTTCCACGGGCGCAGCGGCGACCGCGTGCCGTCGTTCGCCTACGCCGAGGCGTGGGATGCGGGCGCGGCGCTCGACGAGCTGGATCGCCTCGGTTTCCCGCGCCCGTACGTGCTGATGGGCGGTTCGCTGGGCGCGCTGACGGCGCAGCGCCTGGCGCTGACCGACGATCGCGTCGCCGGCGCGGCGCTGATCGCCATGCCGGGCTGGCCGTGGCACGGCGTGCGCACCGGCGCGAGCGCGATCGCCGGGCTGGCCGAGCAGGAGGCGCGCGCGCGCCTGCCGCCGCTGGCGGCGATCCCGCTCGGGATCGGGCTGCGCGTGCTCGGCAGGTTCGGACGGCTGGTGGCGCGGCTGGTCAACGCCAGCTACGGCCGCGACGTGCTGGTCGCCGGCGACGTGCGCGGCATGCCGATGCCGGCGCATCGGCCGAAGATCCTGTCCGTCATCGGCGACCGCGACACGTTCGACTGGCGCGCCACGCGTCTCGCCTGGCAGGCGTGGTACCGCGACCGCGGGCCGCGGCCGAACCGCTGGCCGCACGAGGCGCCCGATCAGGAGGCGTGGTTCGTGCTGGTCCCGGGGCGCATCCACCCGCCA
>Ga0196963_10000518_pt1 | contig 34541 bp, 22 predicted proteins | sample S1_5metaG_FD_148600 | JGI IMG/M metagenome (GOLD analysis project Ga0196963, IMG submission 148600) | Soil microbial communities from Anza Borrego desert, Southern California, United States - S1_5 | ecosystem: Environmental > Terrestrial > Soil > Desert | place: USA: California | collected...
CCTGGCTGGCGGCGCGCGCCGAGCTGCTCCTCCGGCACCGGCAGGCGTCGCCGCGGCAGGAGGCGCGCCACGAGGTCGGCCGCCTCGCCGTCCAGCGCGGCGAGCGCGCCGGTCAGGCGGCGCTCTTCGACGCTGAACAGATCGGGACGCCAGCGCAGCGACTCGGCGACGGTGAAGCGCAGCTGGGCGCCGTAGTCGGTGGCGGCGAAGGCGACGGTCACGGCGACAGGTGACGACGACCTCCCCCACAGGCAAGCGGGCGCGGGCCGCCCAGCCGCCCGGCGTCTGGCGCATCCGCCTGCGCGTCAGCCTCGCTGGGGCGTGGTAGCCGAGGCCTGGCGATCGTCGCCGCTGCCGTGGGGCGCCGTGCGGCGCAGCATCCACCAGTAGGCGATCTCGTCGGCGATGTCGCACATCAGGATCGCCACGAGAGCGACGGCGAAGGCCACCAGGATCCATTCCATTCGAGCACCCATTCCTGCGATCGCACCAGGATCGCTGGCCCGATTGTGCCTGGTTCCTCCTGCGAATGGTCAGCGAGGTGCGTTGTTTCCACAGCCCGCCCGCGCCTGGATCCCGGCGCGATCACTGCGGGCGCCGCGCCATGGCGGCGGCCGCGATCGCCGCGCCGATGCCCAGGGCGAGCAGTGGCAGCCAGGTGTACGGCCGGCCGGCCTGGCCCAGGGCGGTCAGGACGAGCCCGCCTCCCCAGGCGATCACCAGGACGACCAGGAACCAGGCGAGGTAGGTCGGCCCTTCGGCCGGCAGCGCGTCGCGCTCGGCGCGCCGACGCGACAGCCACAGCGCGACGGCCAGGACGCCGGTCGAGACCGTGGCGATGAGGAAGGCCAGGACCAGGGCGACGATGAGCATGCCGGCGGCCAGCGCTCAGTGGTACTTGCGCGCGTTCCGGCGCCCGCTCGACCAGTGCTTGGCCCCGCGCGTCGACGGTTCGGCGTTGGGCGCGAGCGAGCTCTGACGCATCAGGATCTTCTTGTCCTCGACCTCCATGGTCTTGGACGCCTTGCGGTTGATGCCGAGCGCGCCGCGCTTGCCGCGCGCGCCCTTGAGGGCGACCGGGGAACCCGAGCGCGACGACGGCTTGCCGCGGCGCTTGCCGGCCTGGGACGATCTGGTCATGGCGTGCTCCTCGCGGCGACGCGGGTCGCCGCACACGCCATGCTACCCGCGCCGTGACGGTGCGCGCGGCTCGCCGCGCGCGTGCTTGCACCAGGTCCGGACCGCGCGTGTGCGCGCCGCCGCTCGTGCGCGGCCGCGACAACGCATGCCGACGCGAGCCGCGGATCGGGATCCTCGATCCGGATGGCGAAGGAGCGACCATGAGCCGTTGGAGTTGGCTGGCGATCGCGGGGATCCTCGCGGCGATCCTCACCGGCATCGTGCTGCTCGGCATCGCCGGGGCGCAGGTGCCGCACCTGTAGACCGACGGGCCGGCGCATCGGCGGGCGGTGACGCGTCGCGTCGGGCTGCGGCCATCGCGGCGACGCCGCGGCTGGTCTGACGCACGCGTGTCCGAGGCCGGAGGCGGCGTCAGGCGCTATTGCGAACCATTCGCAAGACCCCTTGACCTGGGGCGCCCATCTACCAGCATCCGCGTCCCAACCCATTCTCCTGAGAATCATTCTCAGCAGCAGGAGCGCCCGATGCCCCGCCGCCTCGCCCTCGTCCCCACCCTCGCCTGCGCCGCCGCCGGCTTCGCCGCCGACAGCGTCCCGGCCGCCGCTCCGGAGGCGCCGCGCGCGCTGCCGTCGAGCGCGAGCCTCGCCGGCGCGGGCGACGGCGCCGAGCGCCTGCTGCGCAACATCCGCTGGGGCGCCTACGGCGAGCTCCACTACAACAACTTCCAGAGCGACGCGACGGCGCAGAAGGACCGCATCGAGCTCCACCGCCTGGTGCTGCTCGCCGAAGCCCAGCTGCACGAGCGCATCGGCTTCGTCGCCGAGATCGAGATCGAGCACGGCTTCGTCCAGGCCGGCCAGGGCGAGGTGGAGGTCGAGCAGGCCTACCTCGACTTCCTGCTGCACGAGCGCCACCACGCGCGCGCCGGCGTCCTGCTGGTGCCGATCTCGATCGGCAACCTGTACCACGAGCCGACGCTGTTCCACGGCACCGAGCGTCCGTACATCGACAACCTGATCGTGCCGACGACGTGGTACGAGGCCGGCGCCGGGCTCTACGGCAACATCCTCGAGGGCCTCGACTACGCCGTCGTCGGCCAGGCCGGGCTCGACTCGACCAACCTCGACGGCCAGCGCTTCCAGGCGACCAACGCCATCCGCGGCGGCCGCCAGCGCGGCTTCGAATCCGACGCCGAGAACTTCATGGGCACCGCGCGGCTCGACTACCGGCCGCTCGCCGGCCTGTGGCTGGCGGGCGCGGTCAACGCCGGCGATTCGACGCACGACGAGTCGATCGAAGGCGGCCAGGTCATCCTCTACACGCTCGAGGCGCGCTACAACGCGCACGCCATCGACGCCGGCGTGACCTGGGCGCAGGGCCGCATCAGCGATCCCGAGACCCTGCCGCTCTACAGCCCGACCACGAACCCGATCCCCGAGGTCTTCGAGGGCCTGTCCGCGTTCGTCGCCTACGACGTGCTCAGCTTCGTCGGCGACACCGCCCAGCAGCTCTACCCGTTCGTGCGCTACGAGAACATCGACACGCAGGCCGAGGTCCCGGATGGCGCGACCGTCAACGAGGCGCTGCAGCGCCAGATCATCCAGTACGGTCTGACCTACAAGCCGATCCCGCAGGTCGCGATCAAGTTCGACTACCGCGACGAGAGCAACGACTCGGATACCACCGCGGTGGACAGCTGGAACGTCGGCGTCGGGTTCGCCTTCTGAGCTGATGCGCTTCGCGGTCCTCGCCCCGCTGGTCGTCCTCGCCGCGCCCGCGTGCATGCCGCACGCGTTCGCGGTCGAGTACGTGACCTTCGCCGAGGCCCTGGCGGTCGCGTTCCCCGGCGGCGGCGCGGCGCAGAAGCTGGTGCCGACCACGGAGCCGCCGGGCGACGCCAGCGCGTCGCTCGGCGGCGTCTACGTGGCGTGCGACGCCGCCGGCGCGCTCGAGGCGGTGCTGATCATCGACAACGTCATCGGCCGCACCGAGTTCATCACCTACGCCTGCATCCTCGCGCCCGACGGCGCGGTACGCCGGCTCGAGGTCATGGCCTACCGCGAGCCGATCGGCGGCGAGGTGCGGCAGCGGCGCTTCCTCGACCAGTTCGCCGGCAAGCGCGTCGGCGACCGCCTGCGTCCCGGGCGCGACATCGCCAACGTCGCCGGCGCGACGCTGTCGGTGAACGCGCTCGCCGGGCGCGTCGCGACCATGCTGGCGTGGTGGCGCGATGGGCTGTCCGGCGATGTGCAGCGCTGGCAGGCGGCGCGCGGCGATGCCGGCGCCGCGGTTCCCGGGGTCGTCGAACGCGCCGCGGCGATCGGCAGCGCCTCGCTGACGGTGCGGCTGCGTGGCGGCGACGGAGAGCAGGGCGAGGCACGCCTCGGCGCCGCGGCCGAGACCGCGCTGGCGCGCGCGGGCGAGCTCGACGCGATCCTCAATTCGTGGCGCGCCGACTCGGAGCTCGCGGCGCTCAACCGGCTCGGCGAGGCGGCGCTGTCGGCCGAGCTCGACGCGGCGCTCGGCGAGGCCGGCGCGCTGTGGAGCGCGACCGGCGGACGCTTCGATCCGACGGTCGGTCCGCTGCTGGTCGCGTGGCGCGACGCGGTCGCCGAGGGTCGTCGCCCGAGCGTCGACGAGCTGGCGGCCGCGCGCGCGCGCATCGGCTTCGATCGGGTGCGCCTCGGCGATGGCCGTGCGCGGCTCGGCGGCGCGGCGCTCGATCTCGGCGGCATCAACAAGGGCCGGATCCTCGACCAGTGCGCGCGCACCGTCGGCGCGCTGCTCGAGCCCGGCGACGGCGGCGTGATCGGCTATGGCGCGAGCTCGTGGATCGCGCTCGGCGAGCCCGGTGACCTCGGCGCGATCACGCTGCGCCATCCCGGCGATCCGGCGCGCGCCGCCTGGCGCATCCGGCTGCGCGCCGGCCAGGCGCTGGGCGCCTCGGCGGCGGCCGGGCAGACCTTCGTCGTCGGCGGCGAGACCTTCAGCCATCTGATCGATCCCCTCAGCGGCGAACCGGCGCCGCTCGAGCGCGCCGCGGTGGTGGTCGCGCCGAGCGCCGCCGAGGCCGACGGGCTCGACAACACGCTGTGCCTGCTGCCGCCCGCCGAGGCGCTGGCGCTGGTCGCCACCCGCCCGGGCGTGGAAGCGGCGGTCTGGGATGGCGCGCGCTGGCAGGTCAGCGCCGGCTGGACCGGCAGCGAGGCGCCCGCGGCGGAGTGAGACCGGCCGTGGCGCGCTGGTGCGCGCGCGATTGAATGTCCGTCCGCATGCGCTTCTTCGCCTCCAGCCACCGCCTCGACCAGCTGACGCCGCGCACGCGCATCCTGACCACCCTGCTCCTGCTCGGCATGCTCGGCCAGGCGCTGTCCGGGATCGCGATGCACCACCTCGGTCCCGGCTGGACGCCGTCGTCGATCGCCACGCACTACCGCGGCGACGAGGGCGAGCCGACCGTCGCCGACCCCCTGGCGCCGCTGGTCTTCCACGAGCCGAAGCCGCTCGCCGCGCTGGTCGACATCGCGCACATGCACCTGTTCGCGATGCCGCTCGCCATCTTCCTGGTCGCGCACCTGTTCAGCATGGGCGGCCCGGGGCGGACGCGCGCCGGCGGCGTGCTGTGCTACCTCGCCTTCGCCGCCGCCTTCACCGACATCGCGGCGCCGTTCCTGGTGCGTTATGGCGGCGCGGGATTCGCGGCCTTCAAGCTGGCGGCGTTCGTCGTGCTGATGACGTGCTATCTCGCGCTCATCGTCATGACGCTGATCGGCTGCCTGCGCACGTTCGGCGGGCGCTCGACGCCGCCGCCGCACGTGCCCTGATCATCGCTGGCGCGCACGACGCCCATCGGTCGCGGATGGTGTTTGGAGCGGCGAAACCCACAGCAAGGTGCCGAAAGGCAGCGGAGGTCGCGGTGGCGGTGGTCGGCGTCGCTGAGGCGACCGGAGGTTGCGCGTGATCGACTGGACATGGACGGGGCCGGGCCGGCTCGAGCCCGACGTCCTGGGCGAGGAACCCGGGAAGCTGCCCCTGGCCGCCGCCGTCGTCCGCATGGAGGACGACGACCGCGGCCCGCGGTCCTCCGCCTACCGCATCGGCGACGAGGAGACCTACCTCTTCGCCGAGGATGGCCGGATCACCCACGTCGAGTTCAGCGACCGGCTCATGATCGCCGGCCGCGACGTCATCGACGCGCCGGAGGAGGAGATCATCGCCTTGGTCGCGGCGCGCTGCGGATCGCCCGAGCGCGGCGACGGCCACGTCGAATGGCGCGAGTGCGGCCTGACCATGTGGTTCGAGGACGGCCTGGTCGAGTCGGTGATGGTCTTCCGCCCGGCCTCGCGCTCCGCGTAGCCCGCGATCCCCTACTCGCTGCGCGCCTGCTTCTGCAGCGCCGCCAGCAGGTCCAGCGCCTGGCGCGGCGTGACGTCGTCGAGGTCGAGCGACTTCAGGCGCGTCAGCGAGGCGCTCTCCGCGGCCTGGAACAGCGTCAGCTGCACGGCGGATTCGGCGCCGGCGCGCGCCGCCGGGCGTTCGCGCTCGGTCAGGCCGACGTTGAGCTGCTCGAGCGTCGACAGCACCTCGCGCGCGCGGGCGATGACGACGCGCGGGACACCGGCGAGGCGCGCGACGTGGATGCCGTAGCTCTTGGTCGCGGCGCCGTCGACGATGCGGTGCAGGAAGACCACCTCCTCGTCCTGCTCGGCGACGGCGACGGTCAGGTTGCGGATGCCGGCGCGGTCCTCGGCGAGGTCGGTCAGCTCGTGGTAGTGGGTGGCGAACAGCGTGCGGCAGCCGATGCGGTCGTGCAGGTGCTCGGTGATCGCCCACGCCAGGGACACCCCGTCGAAGGTCGAGGTGCCGCGGCCGACCTCGTCGAGCACGACCAGGGAGCGACGCGTGGCGTGGTTGAGGATCGAGGCGGTCTCCGCCATCTCGACCATGAACGTCGACAGGTTGCGGGCGAGCTCGTCGCCGGCGCCGACGCGGGTGAAGACCCGATCGACGACGCCCACGCGCGCCTGCGCCGCCGGCACGAACGCGCCCGCCTGGGCGAGCACGACGGCCAGCGCGACCTGGCGGATGTAGGTGCTCTTGCCGGCCATGTTCGGACCGGTGATCACCGCCAGGCGCGGGCTGGCCTCGAGCGTCGACGCGTCGAGGCGCGTGTCGTTGGCGACGAAGCGGCCGCGGCCGACGACCTCCTCGACGACGGGATGGCGGCAGTCGACCAGCGTCAGCGCCAGCGAGTCGTCGACCTCGGGACGCGTCCAGCCGCCGCGGCGGGCGGTCTCGGCGAGGCCCTGGACGACGTCGATCAGCGCCAGGGCGTCGCCGGCGCGCGCCAGCGCGGGCAGCGAGGTCGACGCGCGGTCGCGCAGCGCGGTGAAGATCGCCAGCTCCTTGGCGCGGATGCGGTCCTCGGCGTTGAGCGCGCGGTCCTCGTACTCCTTGAGCTCGGGCGTGATGTAGCGCTCGGCGCCGACCAGGGTCTGCTTGCGCACGAAGTGCGCGGGGACCTTCTCGCCGTTGGCGCGGCTGACCTCGATGTAGTAGCCGAAGACGCGGTTGTAGCCGACCTTGAGCTTGGCCAGGCCGCACGCCGCCGCCTCGCGCACCTGGTAGGCGGCGAGCCATTCGCCGGCGTCGCGCTTGATCGCGCGCAGCTCGTCGAGCTCGCCGTCCACGCCGTCGCGCACCAGGCCGCCCTCGCCGATCGCCAGCGGCGGATCGGCGACCAGCGTCGCCTCGATGTCCTCGACCAGCTCCGGGTCGCCGACCAGGTCGACGCGCGCCGCCTCGATCAGCGCCGGCAGCGCCGCGCCGGCCTCGGCGCTCAGCAGCGCCGCGTGCACCCGCGCCGCCGCGCGCAGGCTGCCGGCCAGCCACACCAGGTCACGCGCGCCGGCGCGGCCGGTGGCGAGGCGCGCGAGCAGGCGCTCGAGGTCGTAGACGCCGCCCAACGCATCGCGCAGGTCGGCGCGCAGCGCGTCGGCGCCGACCAGGAACGCGACGGCGTCGTGGCGCGCGTTGATGCCGGCGATGCGCGCCAGCGGCCGGTTGAGCCAGTCGGCGGTCAGGCGCGCGCCCGGCGCGGTGCAGGTGCGGTCGATCGCGGCGAGCAGCGTCCCGGCGCGTCCGCCATCGCGCTGGTTGGCGCAGAGCTCGAGGTTGCGCCGGCACACCGCGTCGATCACCAGGTGCTCGGCGGCGTGCACGCGCGCGATCGAGCGCACGTGCGCGAGGCAGCGTCCGGTGGCGCCGTCGCCGCCCGGCGCGATCGCGCCCAGGCAGTAGCGCAGCGCCGCCGCGGCGGCGGCGGCGAGGTGGTCGTCGCCGGGTCCGATGCCGAAGCCGTCGAGCGACGACACGCGCAGGTGCTCGCCGAGGAAGCGCCGCGCGTCCGCGCCGCGCCAGGCGTGCGCCGGCGCGGTCGACAGCGGCGGCAACGGCATGGGCTCGCAGGCGCTGGTCAGCGTCGCAACGGCGCGCGCGTCCTCGCGCAGCTCCTCCGGGACGACGAGCTCGGCCGGCTGCAGGCGCGCGAGCGCCAACGCCAGCTGCGCCGCGCTGGCCGCGTCCTCGACCGTGAAGCGGCCGGTCGACAGGTCGAGCGCGGCGATGCCGATCGCGCCGGCGACGGCGGTGATCGCCACCAGGTGGTTGGCGCTGCCCGAGCGCAGGGCGTCCTCGTCGATCAGCGTGCCGGCGGTGATCACCCGCGTCAGCCCGCGGCGCACGATCGAGCGGCCTTCCTTCGCCGCCTGCTTGGGATCCTCGAGCTGATCCATCACCGCGACGCGCACGCCGGCGGCGAGCAGCTTGGGCAGGTGGTTGTCGAGCGCCGGATGCGGGAAGCCCGCCATGGCGATCGGCGTGTCGGTGTCCTTGGCGCGCGCGGTCAGCGCGATGCCGCACACCCGCGACAGCTGCTCGGCGTCCTCGAGGTAGGCCTCGTAGAAATCGCCGCAGCGCATCAGCAGCAGCGCCTGCGGGTTCAGCGCCCGCGTCTCGCGGTACTGCCGCATCATCGGCGTATCGAGCGGCGAGACGGCTTTCGACATGCGGCGGGCCTTGTACGGGCGACGCCACCGCGCGCCAGGCGCGAACGCGGCGAGCGCGCTGCGCGCTCAGCGACCCGGCATCGCCACCGAGTCGATGCGCAGCACCGGCACGTCGTCGTGCAGGCTCGCGGTCTCGCCGGTGACCACGACCAGGCGCCAGAAGTACTCGGACAGCGGCACGTCGACGCCGGGCTTGGTCGTCAGGTAGGCGACCACGTTGGAGTTGGCGTCGATGATCACGTGCGCGGCGCCGACCTCGGGAACGTCGCGCTGCTCGAGCCAGCCTTCGACCGTCGTCGGACCGTTGGCCTGCGTCAGCAGATCGCCGGCGCTGGCGTCGCCCGGCCGCGCCGGGACGGCCGCATCGGCGGGAGCGTCGGGCTGCGCGGGCGCATCGGGCTGCTTCACGACCTCGGGCTGCTTCACGACCTCGGGCTGCTTGGCCACGTCGGGCTGCTTCACGACCTCGGGCTGCTGGTCCTCGGGCTGCGTGACCACGTCCGGCTGCTTGGGCGGCTTCGGCGCGACCGGCACCGGCGGCTTGACCACGCGCACCGGCGCGGCCTCGGGCTCGGGCACCGTCATCTTCGGCCGGCGACCGTCCATGCGCTGCGCGTGCGCGACCTTGTCGACGCCGTTCTTGTAGCGCTGGGCCTGGAGCTGGACGGCGCGCTGGCCGTGCTCGGTGACGACCTGGCCGAGCTGGTCCGACAGGCCGGGCCAATCGAGCTCGAGCGCGCGCTTGTTGTCGGTGTTGGCGATGTCCTTCCATTCGCGGTAGGTCTGCTCGGCGCGCTGCCACAGGCGGTCGATGTGGTCGGCGACGGGCTCGGCCTCGGCGGTCCCCGGCTGCGCCATGCCGCCCTGCAGGGTCGCGCGGTTCACCAGCTTCTCGCTGACGTAGGCGAGCGCCTTGTCCGAATACACCGAATGCCAGGCGCCGACCTGCTTGCCGGTGGCCTCGACCGTGTCGCCGAGGGCGAGCTGCACGACGATCGCCGAGCCCTGGGTCGCGTCGGCGCGCACCTTCGCCATGTCCTCCATGATCTCGAAGGACGTGCCATCGGCCGAGCGCTTGAGGTTCTTCTCGTGCATCCACGCGGTGCAGCCGCGCGGCAGGCGGATCTCGAACCAGCCTTCCTTCACCAGCCGCAGCACCTCGACCTCGGTACCCGGATCGAGCGTGCCGGCGATCGGCGCGTTGGTGTCAGGCCCGAAGCGCACGTTCGCGCGCTTGAGCAACGCGGTCGCCTGGCCCTCGGCCGCGGCGAGCGCGGCATCGAGCGTGGCCCAGGCGATGATCAGCAGCAGCACGATGGCGAAGCGCGACATGCGACGGTCCTCCGACGACCGGCAGAGTGGCTGAGCCGCGGGACCTTGCAACGCCGTCCGGATCCGCCGTCGCGCCTCGCACGAGCGCCGTGCGAGCGCCGGTTGCACCATTCGCCGCGCAGGGTCGGCCTTCCCTCATGCCCCTCGTCTCTAAGCTCCGCCGCTTCCCCGGAGGATGCGCCCCATGGTGCTCGACCGTCTGCGCCGCACCGCCGCCGGCCGCGATCCCAAGAAGATCCCCGACGGCCTGTGGGTGAAGTGCCCGGCGTGCGAACGCACCGTCTTCAAGCGCCTGGTCGAGGAGCGCCTCGACACCTGCCCCGAATGCAACCACCACTTCCCGATGACCGCGCAGGCGCGCATCGCCTGCCTGATCGACGACGGCACCTGGCAGGAATGGGACGCCGGCGTCGGCAGCGCCGATCCGCTCGCCTTCACCGACTCGAAGCCGTACCTCGACCGCATCCGCCAGTCGCAGCAGAAGACCGGCCTCATGGAGGCGGTGATCACCGGCCAGGGCAAGCTCGCGGGGCGTGACATCGCCCTCGGCGCGATGGAGTTCGGCTTCAACGGCGGATCGATGGGCTCGGCGGTCGGCGAGAAGCTGACGCGCCTGATCGAGCGCGCGCTGGCCGGCCGCCTGCCGGCGGTGATCGTCTCGACCTCCGGCGGCGCGCGCATGCAGGAAGGCGCGCTGTCGCTCATGCAGATGGCCAAGACCAGCGCCGCGCTCGCGCGCCTCGCCGAGGCCCGCCTGCCGTTCATCTCGGTGCTGACCAACCCGACCATGGGCGGCGTCATGGCCAGCTACGCCGGCCTGGGCGACGTGATCGTCGCCGAGCCCAAGGCGCTGCTCGGCTTCGCGGGCCCGCGCGTCATCAAGCAGACCATCAAGCAGGAGCTGCCCGAGGGCTTCCAGACCAGCGAGTTCCTGCTCGCCCACGGCCAGATCGACCTGATCGCGCTGCGCCAGGACCTGAAGGCCGAGCTGGCGCGGATCCTGTCGTACCTGGCGAAGTGATCGGCCGGTAGTCGAGCAGCGGGCCTCGAGCCTCGAGCCTCGAGCCTCGAGCCTCGAGCCTCGAGCCTCGAGCTGCGAGCTGCGAGCTCCGCGCGGCGAGCGGCGAGCGGCGAGCGGCGAGCCAGCAGCCCCTTGGCGACCCCCTCGCCGGGCGTGTAATCCCGATCCATGGATCGCGCCACCGTCATCGACTGCCTGCGCCGCGCGCGCGCGGTCTGCTTCGATGTCGACTCGACCGCCTGCGCCGATGAAGGCATCGACGTCCTCGCCGCGTTCAAGGGCGTCGGCCCGCAGGTCGCCGCGCTGACCGCCAACGCCATGGGCGGCGCGGTGAGGTTCGAGGACGCGCTCGCCGCGCGCCTGGCGTTGATCCAGCCGTCGCGCGGCGACGTCGACCGCTGCCTCGCCGCGCATCCCCCGCGCCTGACGCCCGGCTTCGCCGATCTCGTCGCGCGCCTGCGCGCCCGCGGCGCCGAGGTCTTCCTGATCTCCGGCGGCTTCGAGCAGATGATCGCGCCGGTCGCCGCGCAGCTGGGCTTCGACGCCGACCACGTCATCGCCAACCGCCTGCGCTTCGCCGCCGATGGCGCGTTCGCCGGCGTCGATCCGACCTGCCCCACGGCGCGCAGCGGCGGCAAGGCGGTGGCGCTCGCCGCGCTGAAGGCGCGCCGGCTGAGCCCGCTGGTGATGATCGGCGACGGCGTGACCGATCTCGAGGCGCGCCCGCCGGCGGACTGCTTCATCGGCTTCGGCGGCGTGGTCGTGCGCCCGGTCGTCCGCGACCGCGCGGACTGGTTCGTCACCGGCTTCGCCGAGCTCGCCGCCGTCCTCGCCGACTGATCCCAGGCCCGCCGTCGCCGCGGTCGCGGCCGGTCCGGTTGCATCTCTGCGGACTTCTCGGGGTCGTAGCCTCGGCCCGCGCATGATCGCGGATGCCATGGTCGAGACCGATTACATCGAGTTCGAATTCGCCGATCGGCACTACGTGGCTCGTATCGCCACCTACGGCGGCGGCGGCGGGTGGGGCCGGGTCGACGTCTTCGCCGGCCGGCGCATCGTCGGCTGCGGCGAGTTCTCGCGCCGCGGGCTGGTCTACCTGACCATGCCGGTGAAGCCGATGCGGCCGCAGATCGAGCAGCTGATCGGCCGCGTCGAGGCGTGGGCCTGACGGCGCGCGTCCACGCGCCCCTGGCGCTCTTGCCGCGCTGACGTTCCCGGGACAGACTCACCCGGGATACGCCGTGTCCGAGGGCAAGAGCTGCGACGTGTTCAACGACGAGATCGCCGCCCTGGGCACCGATCGCCGCAAGCGCTCGCTCTCGCCGCCGACCGAACCGATCGACCGCCGCGGCCTCTACCTGCATCGTGTGCTCGGCCTCGACCTGCGCAGCCTGGCGCTGTTCCGGGTCTTCATCGCCCTGGTGATCCTCGCCGACCTCGCCAACCGCGCGCGCTGGCTGGTCGCGCACTACACCGACGCCGGCGTGCTGCCGCGCGCCGATTCGGTCGCGCTGACGGCGTCGCCGTGGCAGTGGTCGCTGCACCTGGCGTCCGGCGCGTGGCCGCTGCAGGCGCTGCTGTTCGCCCTCGCGGCGGGGTTCGCCGTGATGCTGCTGTTCGGGTGGAAGACCCGCCTGGCGACGGTCGCGTCGTGGCTGCTGCTGGCATCGCTGCACGGGCGCAACCACCTCGTGCTGCAGGGCGGCGACGTGCTGCTGCGCTGCCTGCTGTTCTGGGCGATGTTCCTGCCGCTGGGCGCGTGCTGGTCGCTCGACCGCGCGCGGCGCAGCGACGACTGGCCGGTGCCGCGCAGCGTGCTGTCGTTCGGCACCGCCGCGTTCGTCCTGCAGCTGGCGATGATGTACATCTTCAGCGGCTTCCTGAAGCACCACCGGATCTGGACCGAGGGCGACGCCGGCTGGTACGCGCTGTCGATCGACCAGCTCGCGACGCCGTTCGCCGGGTGGATGCTCGGCCACCCGGACCTGCTGCGCTGGAGCACGCTGTTCATCCTGTGGTTCGAGCGCCTGGCGCCGATCATGCTGCTGATCGTGTCGATGCAGGGCGTGCGCCTGCTGACGGTCGTGGTCTTCTTCGGCGCGCACGCGGCGATGTGGGCGTGCCTCGAGCTCGGGCCGTTCCCCTTCGTCTGCTGGGCCGCGTGGTGCGCGCTGCTGCCGACGGCGTTCTGGGACCGCCTGCTGCGCTCCCTGCGCAAGCGCCCGCGCGTGCACATCTGGTACGACGGCGAATGCGGCGCGTGCTGGGCGGTGGCGCGCGTGATCACGACCATGGTCTGCCCGGGCGCGCAGGTCGACCAGGCCCAGGACGACCCCGAGGTCCACGCCGAGATGCGCCTGCGCCGCTCGTGGCTGGTCGACACGCCCGACCAGCGCCGCCACCACGGGTTCGCCGCGGTGCTCGCGGTGCTGCGGTACTCGCCGATCTTCTTCCCGCTGGCCTGGCTGCTGCGCCCGTTCTCGGCGATCGGCGAGCGGCTCTACCGGCGGGTCAGCGAGCGGCGCTCGCTGCTCACGCCCTACGTGCGCTTCCTCGCGCCCGAGCCGCTGCTGGTCTACGGCCGATCGCGCGCCGCGCAGGCGGTATGCGCCTATTTCCTGATCCTGGTCGCGCTGTGGAACTGGCGCACGCTGGAATGGTCGTATCCGCGCAGCGGCGGTTCGATCGGACCCGCCGAGCACCTCCTGCCGCGCGACTGCAACTGGCTGGTCGAGCTCCCGCGGCTCGACCAATACTGGAGCATGTTCGCGCCGCACCCGCTGCTCGAGGACGGCTGGTACGACGTCCCGGCAACGCTGGCCGATGGCGACGAGGTCGACCTGCTGTCGCTGGGGCCACCGACGTCGGCCAAGCCCGCCCTGGTCTCCGCCGGCTACGACGGCGAACGCTGGCGCAAATACCTGATGAACATCGCCTCGCGCGAGCACCGCGCGGCCCGCGATCCGTTCGCGCGCTGGCTGCGCGGCCGCTGGGACGCCCAGCATCCCCCGGACCGCCAGGTCGCGCGCTTCGAGATCGCGTTCTGGATCGAGCCGACCACGCCCGACGGCCCGCCGCCCCTGCGCCGCGAGGTGCTGTGGACCAGCGGCGGGAAATGACCGTCCGGACCTGACCGCGACGAGGCCCGCCGGGGGGCTGGTGACGGAGATTGCCGCAACCTCGCCGGGCTTGTGTCGAGGGTGCGGAAAATCCGGCAACAACAATTTAGCACGTGCCAGGTAGAAACGGTCGGCTTGAATCGACCTGTCGGCCCGCCGGGTGCCCCGCCAACCCGCGGCACCCGTCGGGCGGGGTCGACGGGCTGGTGGTAGGCTTGCCGTGAAGCTTCCACCTCATCGGGACTTATGTCGTCGCCGCGCGTCGCGCGCCCGCCCAAGGGCGGGTCAACGACGCCACCGTCGGATGCCGCTCGCGAACCTCTGCCCGTGGATGCCCTACATGAAGCGTACCTGCGCCACCGTCGTCCTCCTCGGCTCGCTGGTGTCCGGCCTGCATGCCGCCGGCGTCGACGAGGCGCGCGCGCTGATCGCCGCGGGGAAGCCGGGCGAGGTCGACACGGCGCTGGGCAGCGCGCTGACCGACGACGGCGGCACGCCCGAGGCGCTGCGCACGTCCTTCGACGCGGCGATCGCCGACGGACGCATGCTGACGGCCCAGCAGCGCGCGACGGCGCTGCTCAAGACCGGCTACCAGGACGCCGGGTTCCTCTGGCAGGCGGCGCGGCTCGCCGACGGCATGGGCGACGAGAGCGTCGCCCTGGGCCGCTACCAGGCGTTCGTCCGCGCGGTCGCGACCGCCGACGAGCGCAGCGCCGCCGCGCTGCGCTACCTGCTGGCGCGCGGCACGTATCCGGACGAGTACCAGCGCTACCTGACGACGGTCGCCGCGCGCGGCGGCGAAGCCTTCGCCCTGGGCATGACCCAGCTCGAACGCCTGCTCGAGTCGGGCGATCCGGCGGCGGCGATGACGCTCGCCGCCAAGGTCGCCGGCACGGCCGACACGACGGCGGCGATCGACCAGCTGCACGCGTTCCTGTGGACCGCCGCCGACCGCGGCCGCACCGGATCCGACCCGGCCAGCCGCTACGTCGCGCCGCTGAAGGTCATGCTCGCCGGCGGCGATCCGTCGAACTGGACCTGGGTCTTCCACTGCGCCGACCGCGCCTTCGCGGCGCTGCGCGAGACCAGCGCCGCCGAGTGCGCCGAGCTGATGCTCGCGATCGCCGAGCGCACGCCCATCAACCACCAGCTGCGCCAGCACGCGGCGGTGGTCCGCGCCCAGCCGGACGAGGCCAAGCGCCTCGCCTGGGGCAAGCGCTACCTCGCGACCGAGGCCCGGCACACGACGCCCGAGTCGATCTGGGAATTCATCGTCACGGTCATCGACCTGCGCAACGAGGTGTTCATCGTCCCCGGCAAGGAGCTGATCACCGGCGCCGACCTGGTCCGGCGGCTCGACGCAGTGGCCAAGACGCGGGTCGAATCCGCGCGCGGGATGTTCAGCCACATCGTCTTCCACGTCGTCTCCGCCGCCGACCGCGTGCAGATCGTGCGCGACCGCCTCGACGTGGCCTCGCCGGACGCGGTCGCCGACGCCTGCGGCACGCTGATCAACGGCGGCAAGGAGTCGGACGCCGAGGCGCTGATCGCCGCCGCCATCGCCAAGCGCCCCGAGTTCGCCACCCAGCTCGGCGTGCACCTGATGTCACGCTGGAAGGACGCGCCGCGCGTGATCGCGGCGACTCGCCAGTACCTGGTCGAGGCGCCGATCGAATTCAACGCCGACCACGTCATCGGCCAGCTGCTCAACCGCGACCTGGGGACGCCCGCCGAGCGCCTGGCGCCGCTGCTCGAGCTCGCCCAGCGCGGTGGCGCCACGCATCCGGGCGTGGCGCAGGTCATCGCCCGGCTCGACCAGGACGCGACCAACTGGCAGGGCAAGCCGCACTACGACGCGTTCAGGAAGGCGGTCGCGGCGGCGGGCGACGGCAGCGACCCGGTGATGCGCACCCTGGTGCGCCTGTTCACGCTGCCGTGGAACCAGGCCGCGCCGGATGCCGGCTACCTCGCCGCGGCCAGCGAGCTGGCCAAGCAGGTGACACTGCCGTCCGGCGACGCGACGCGCGATCGCATGATCTGGAACTGCGCGATGCGCCACCTGACGGCGGTGTGGGGCGATCGCGACCAGGTGGTCAAGGCCGCCGACCTCTGGCTGCCGCGCTTCGGCCGCGGCGCCGGCGGCAACTGGGAACCGTTCGTGCGCCGCGTCCAGGAGCACAGCGCCAACGACGTGCTCGCGCGCTGGCTGCCGGCCTACACCGCGCTCGCGCGCGCCGACGCCAAGGACTCGCATCCCGCCGTCTGGTTCCGCTTCAGCTACGCGGTCAATCCGCCCGACGACAAGCAGGACCACCTCTCGGGCGTCGCGGATCTCGCCGGCCCCTGGGCCGTCGCCAATTACGTGCTGCGCAACAGCCACATCGCGCCGCCGCAGGCCTTCCCGATCCTCGCCAAGGTCATCGACGCCCCGGCGGTCGCCGCCGATCGGAGCATGCGCTGGCACATCATCAGCTGGGTCAGCGACCGCACCACGCGCGAGCTGCCCGCGCCGGACGCGATCCTCACGGCGATGCGCGACGGCATGGACAACCCGGACATCGCGTGGCGCCTGTTCGTCACGCTCGGCCGCGCCGACGCGATGGGCACGGCCAAGGGCCAGGAGGCGCTCGCCGCGTGGCGCGCCCTCGGCTCCGGCAAGCGCACGCCGGTCGCCGAGCTCAACGCCCTGATGACGTTCGCGTCGCACATGCCGACCGGCGAGCGCCGCCCCGGCGAACGCTTCCACTTCTACTTCACCGAGATCCTGCCCGCGCTCGAGAAGCTCGGCGACGCCGAGGTCGGCGGGCTGCACATCCAGCGGAGCGTCATCCAGGACACCTGGCAGTGGCAGACCTGGCCGGCGGCGCAGGCCGCCGACCGCGCCGCCGCCGAACGGCTGTCGCGCGCGGTGGTCCGCGCCGCGCTCGCGGGCGCGCGCTTCGACTGGACGGGCTGGGACCTGTTCCAGACCTTCGACCGCGAGATCGCCGCCGCGGTCGCGGCGCGCGACTGGCCGCGCGCGTACGCGCTGACGCGCCTGACCGCCCGCAACGTGCCGGCCGATGCCGGGCAGCTCGCCCACCTCGAGCAGTCGACGATCGCCGCCACGCTGAAGGCGATCAAGGACGCCAAGGCCCACGAGTTCGGCTTCCGCTACGCCGACACCCTGGCGCGCGCCAAGGGCATCCCGCCGGACAAGGCCGAGGCGTTCGCCATCCAGCGCAGCGAGTTCGCGCGCGCGCTTCCCGACTTCGGCGCCGATCCCAACGATCCGTTCTCCGACCTGCACAGCGCCGGGCGCGCGCTGCAGCTCGGCAACGAGGAGCGCGCCTGGCAGCTGACGAGCCCCAAGCTCAAGCTGCTGCAGGAACGCTGGCACGACCTCGACCCGTCGTTCGCGGCGTGGGCGGCCGAGCAGATGCGCCGCCAGAAGATGGGCAAGCAGGCGCTCGAGTTCTGCCGCACGCTGCTGGTCAAGGACGACGCGCTCGACGCCGAGATCGCCGGCCGGATCAAGCTCGTGCAGGGCGACCTGTTCGTCGACCTGCAGAACTTCCAGGCCGCGCGCATCGAGTACGAGGGCCTGCGCAACAACAGCCGCTACCGCGACACGCAGGCCGGCGCCAAGGCGCGCTACCGCCTGGTCTCGCTGCTGATCGCGACCAAGGACTACGCCCGCGCCGAGGAGCTGGTCCAGCAGCTGACCGAGACCGATCGCATCGAGGTCCAGGCCGAGGGCTGGTACCTCAAGGCGTGCCTGGCCAACGACCAGGCCGACTACGAGACCGCGCGCAAGGCGCTCGACGAGTGCTTCCAGCGCCAGCTCGATCACGTCGAGGGACGGCTGCTCGAGGGCGAGCTGCGCCTGAAGGTGCGCGGCGGCCTGACCACGACCGACGTCGAGGTCGGCACCCCCGAGCTCGCGACGACGCTGGTCCCGGGCCGGCCGCTGACCCTCAAGCTCAACGACAAGAACCTCGAGATCAGCCAGGGCGACGCGTCGATCCCGATCCTGGTGCGCACCAGCACGGGCGGCGACGAGGAGAAGCTCTTCCTGAATCCGTCGAGCAACCAGCGCAGCATCTTCTCGGCGACGCTGGCGACGGCGCTCGGCGTGGTGAAGGCGAACGACCAGACGCTGCAGGTGCGCGGCGACGACGAGGTCACCTACCAGATCGATCCGGCCTTCCAGAAGGCGCACGCGCTGACCTACCAGCCGAAGCAGCTGGTCGTGCGCTATCCGGCCAAGCTCACCGCCAGCGCCGGCGAGATCCTGGGCCCCGAGGAGCAGCGTCGCCGCGAGCTCGAACGCCGCGAACGCATGATCCGCGGCGAGGTCAGCGCGCGCGATCTCGGCCGCGATCCGAACACCATCCGTCCCGGCAGCCCGATCTTCATCCAGGTGACCGATCTCGCCGCCGATCTCGGCGACCAGGCCGACACCGTGGTCGTCGACGCGCGCTCCGTCCCCAAGGCCGGCGAAACCGGCGGGCGCGCCGAGACCGTGCGCGGCATCGCGCTGACCGAGACCGGTCCGCACACCGGCGTCTTCCGTGGCGAGCTGGCCACGGTCGTCCCCGGCGCGCGCGTCTCGGCGTCCGACTCGGAGGAGGGCCGCGATCCGGGCGCGCTGATCCGCGCCGGCAACGACCAGACCTGGTCCAGCCTGCCCGACGGCAAGCGGCCGAAGTGGGTCGAGGTCGACACCATGGCGGCGACGCTGGTCTCCGGCGCGTCGATCGCGGTCCCCGACCTCAAGGGCGTCCGCCGCCTGAAGCTGATGGGCCGCCAGTACGGCGCGTACGAGGAGCTCGCGGCGTGGCCGGCGCAGGACCGGTCGCATCGCGGCCGCGGCCTCACGACCGAGCTGTTCAACGGCACCGATCTGCAGGGCACGCCGTCGGTCGTGCCGAGCGACGGCGTGATCGATTTCGTCCACGGCGGCACCGAGATCGTCAAGGGCGGCCCGAACCAGAGCTTCTCGGTGCGCTGGAGCGGATCGATCCTCGCGCCCGAGAGCGGCGAGTACGTCTTCTCGACCGAATCCGACGACGGCGTGCGGCTGTGGGTCGGCGATCGCAAGCTGATCGACAACTGGACCGCGCACGGCACGACCGTGGACAAGGGCGCGATGACGCTCGCCGCCGGGCAGCGCTATCCGATCCGCCTCGAGTACTTCCAGGGCGCCGGCGGCTGGCGCATCGCGCTGCGCTGGCAGACCGCGACCATCCCGGCGCAGGTCATCCCGGCCAGCGCGCTGCGCGGCGACGGCGATGACGTCGAGAAGCGCAGCGCCCAGGGCGGCCTGCGCGTGGTCGCGGCGCCCGGGTCGGTCGGATCGGATCCGAGCCTGCTGGTGCTGCGCAACTTCCTCGCCGCCACCGCGGTCGAGCCGGCGTACCGCCACGGCGCCGCGTTCGACCGCGCCGACACCCCGGGCAGGGACCGCGCCGCCTGGCAGGTCGCGCGCGTCGACGGCGTGTTCGCGCTGCCGACCGCCGGCGAGTACGAGTTCCGCCTGGCCGGCGCGGCCGATGCCGGCGCCGCGCAGGTCGGCTGGCTGGTCATCGACGGCATGCCGGTCGTCGGCGGTCAGCTCGGCGACAAGGCCACCGGACGCACCGGCAAGGCGAAGCTGGCCATCGGCGTGCACGCGCTCGAGCTCTTCGCCCAGGACAACGCCGCCGCGGCGACCATCGCCATCGAGTACCGCGCCGTCGGCCAGGGCGCGTTCGCGGCCCTCCCGGACGAGTGGTTCGCCTGGGACAAGCATCCCGAGCTGGCGCACGGCGTCGTGCCGGCGGTGATCGAGCAGGATGGCAAGGGCTTCGTGGCGACGCTGGCGCAGCCGCGCCGCCTGCGCGCGCTGCGCTGGGTCTTCGAGGACTTCGCCGGCAACGCGATCCAGGCGAGCGCGCTGGGCGTGACCGACGCCGAAGCCGGCGCCATCCTGCCGGCCGCCGCCGACGCGGCGCGCGCCGACGGTGCGACCCTGCTGGTCGCGCCGGGCGAGACCATCGACGTGACCTACAGCGACGAACGCCGCCTGCGCGCGGACGAGGCGACGATCTCGGTGCGCCTGAACTCGTCGTTCGCCAATGGCGAGATCGCGATCTGCGACGAGGCCCAGGTCATGCGCCAGGACAAGACCACGGAGACCCAGTACCGGCCGGTGCGGCGCTGCCGCGTCGGCGACGCCCTGCAGATCGTCATCGCCGACAGCGACCCGGACCTGGGCGAGCAGCGCGACGTCATCACGGTCCAGGTGACGACCTCGTCGGGCGAGCGCATCGAGGTCGCCGCGCTCGAGACCGATCCGCGCGCTCCCGCGAACGAGCACTGGGCCAGGCACGCCGGCCAGTTCATGGCGCTGCTGCGCATCGGGACGCAGTCGGGCAAGGACACCATCGGCGTGCGCGCTGGCGACCTGATCACCGTCAGCTACCTCGACGGCGAGAACACCGACCCCGGCGTGCCGTGCGAACGCGCCTTCACCATCGAGACCGCCGGCAGCGACGAGCCGTCGTTCGCCATCTACCGCACCCGCACGCGCACCGAGCCCGACGACAGCCCCGAGGCCAAGGCGCGCGCCGAGCGCATGCGCATGCGCGGCCGCAAGGTCGAGCGCGAGGCGCTGACCCGGACGGTCATCGACGCGGCGCATCCCGATCGGCTCGACGCGGCGCTGCGCGACGCGCCGGCGATCGTCGACGTCGGCGCGCCGCTGCTGTTCGAGGTGCGCTGGCCCGCGGCCGCGCTCAATTCCGGCAGCCGCCTGATCGTCGAGGCCGCCGCCGCGAGCGAGCTCGCCGCCGCGACCGCCGCCCAGCGCGAGCCGGTGTGGACCGAGGTGCCGGTGACGATCGTGCCGATCGGCTGGCTCGCCGCGACCAAGGGCTTCCTGACCAGGATCGACCGCGCGCCCGCCGATTCCGGCACGATGCTGCAGGAAGGCTCGTTCGCGGGCATCCTGCGCTTCCAGCTCGGCAATCCGGGCGATCCGGTCGACGAGCTGGTGGTCAAGGTCGCCGAGTTCGCCAGCAAGGACGAGATCGCCACCAGCCGCGACCGCTTCCGCCTGCCGACGGTGGTGGTCGGCGGCGCCGATACCCTGCACCTGCGCCTCAGGAGCGTGCAGGACTCGGGGGCGTCGGCGAAGCCGGCGAAGAAGGGCAAGAAGAAGGCGGCGGCGGAAGCCGCGCCGGCCGAGCCCGCGCCGGTCGTCGAGTCCAAGGCCTGGACCTGCGACGTCACCCTGCGCTCGGCCGGGCGCATCGACCTGCTCGACGACACCTACGCCGCGCAGACCCCGCGCATCCACCTCGGCGAGGCGTTCAACATCCAGGTCGTCGATCCCGATCGCGACACGAGCGACGCCCGCGACAGCGTGGTGGTCGACGTCGCCCTCCCCTCCGGCGCGACGCAGCAGCAGAAGCTGGTCGAGACGCTCGCGCACTCGGGCATCTTCACCGCCAAGCTGCGCACGGTGTTCGCCGACGACGCCAAGCCGGCGGCGCCCGACGCGACGGCGCCCGCGGGCGACGCGACCGTCGCCGTGCGCTTCGGCGACGACGTGGTCTTCACCTACCGCGATCCGAGCACGCTCGGCGGCGGCGGCTCCAGCGAGGCCGCGGTCACCGGCCGCATCGCCCACGGCTCGGACGGCGAGCAGGCGGTGTTCACCAAGCGCTTCAACGACGCCGAGATGGCGGTGAAGACCCAGTTCCTGGTCGCCGAGGCGCTGTTCGAGATGGCCAAGGACCACCGCAAGCTGAAGCAGGAGGAGCTCGCCAAGAAGGAGATCCAGCAGGGCCGGCGCGCGTTGGAGGAGGCGCTGCGCGACTACCCGAACACCACCCTGCTCGCCCAGGGCGAGTTCCTGCTCGCCAACCTGTCCGAGGAGCTCGACGACCTGACCGACGCGATCACCCGCTACTCGGCGGTGATCAGCCGCTGGCCCGACAGCGAGTTCGCCGCGCGTTCGCAGTTCAAGATCGCCCTGTGCCAGCAGAAGCGCGGCAACATGGACGAGGCCAGCGAGAGCTTCGTGAAGGTCATCTATCTGTATCCCGACAGCGAGCTCGCGGCCGACGCGACGCTGCGCCTCGGCAACTACTACCACCAGAACAAGCAGTACCTGATCTCGTCGAAGGTCTTCGCGCAGTTCCAGCGCGCGCATCCCGAGCACCCCAAGGCGCCGAAGGCGCTGTTCATGGCCGCCTCGAGCAACATGAAGGCGTTCGAGATGCAGCTGATCGATGCGCGCCAGCTGGCGGGCACGATCGAGATGTTCGACACGCTCATCAAGCAGTACGCGGACGACAAGGAGGTGCGGCCGATCGCGCTCTACTGGAAGGGCGACCTCTGCGCGAAGCTCGAGGACTTCAAGGGCGCGTACCAGAGCTTCAAGAAGCTGACCTGGGAATACCCCGAATCGAAGGAGGCCAAGATGGCCCGCGGCCGCCTCACCGACGCCGCCTTCGAACGCATGGAGGCCGACGAATGATCCGCCAGCTCATCCCGTCGCTGATCCTCGCATCGGCCCTCGCATGGACGCCGAGCGCGACCGCCGCCGCCGGCGACGCGCCGGCGCAGCCGTGGCGCTGGGAGCTGTCGCCGGAACGCGCGAAGGCGCTCAACAACTTCGAGCGCGCGCAGATCGAGAAGGGCGCGAAGCTCTACGCCGCCGGCGACCACCGCGCCGCCGCCGGCGAGTTCGAGAAGTACAAGGTCCAGTTCCAGGACAGCGCCAGCCCCGACATGCTGGCCTACGCCAACCTCATGCAGGGCCTGTGCCTGCTGGCGGCGAAGGACCGCAACGCCGCCGTGCGCGTGTTCAGCGACGTGCTCGACTACTTCGCCGACGACATCGACGACGCCGGCGCGGCGCTGTACTTCAAGGGCCGCGCGCAGATCGATTCGGGCGACAAGCGCAAGGGCCTCGAGTCGTTCCAGAAGATGGCCGACGATCCGGGATACCGCTTCCACCCCCTCGCCGCCGGCGCGATGCGCGAACTGGCCGACAACCTGTCGCGCACCGGCAAGGACGAGCAGGCGGTCGCGGTCTACCGCCAGGTCGCGCTCGACTTCGCGCAGGCCAATCCGGACGAGTCGCGCCATGCGCGCAACGCGCTCATGGTCCGAGCGCTGAGCACGCGCGCCGTCGACGCCTACGTCGCGTGGATCGCGCCGACCGGCGACCCCGAGGACGCGCGCTGGCGCGTCACCATCCTCGACGAGCTGCGTCAGGCCGCGAGCACGGCGTTCCACGGCGACGGCCGCGTCATGCCCGACGCGCAGGCGCGCACGGAGGCGCTGGCCGCATTCACCGCGTGGTTCGTCCAGCAGAAGCCGTGGTACGACAAGGCGGCGCTCGAGTGGTGGTACTTCGACCACCTGTTCACCGTCTGGTGCGCGGTCGGCGGCTGGACCAAGGACGGCGTCGATCAGCTGAGCGATCAGGTGATGGCCCACCTCAAGACCGCGTTCGAGGCGAACGCCGCCAAGCCCGCCGGCCGCGAGCACGTGCTCAACTGCTACGCCTGGCTGGTCGATCGCCTGATCCAGCTGCGCCTGCACGACCGGGCGCTGGCGACCGCCGAGGCGATCCCGCATCCGCCGATCGCCGGCATCAAGGCCTTCGAGGCCGAGATGCACGCGGGCAAGACCGCCGGCATCGTCGGCCGCCTGGAGGCGGTCGAGAACGATCCGAACGCCGGCGCCTGGGCGACGCGCGCCACGGAGCTCAAGGCGCGCTGGTACAAGGACCGCGCCGGCGATTACGAGAAGGCGATCGCCGCCTTCCAGGATCTCGCCAACCCGCCGCACAACCTGTGGGAGATCCAGGACTGCTACCGCCGCTGGGGCAAGCCGAAGGAGTGCTACGCGACGCTCGACGAGATCGAGGCGAGCTTCCCCGACGTCGCGGCCCGCGCGGCGTGGCAGAAGGTCCAGTACCTGCAGCAGGACGGCGACCAGGCCGGCGCCAACCGCAAGGCCAAGATCATCGTCAAGAAGTACCGCGGCAGCGGCGAGGCCTCGGCCGCGCACGAGCTGCTCGACCACCAGGGCATCAAGGCCGGCGGCGGCGAATTCGAGGAGGGACCATGATGAGGATGCGTTCGCGGATCCTGTGCCTGCTCGGCGCGTCGCTGCTCGCCGGAGCGCCGGCGCCCGCCGCCGAGGCGGACGCCGCCGCGCCGGCGCCGCGCGGCGCCAGCGATGACGCCAAGGCCGACTACAAGGCCAAGGAGCTGCTCAACAAGGGCAGCGACCTGATGGCCGAGCAGGCGACCGAGGAACGCGGCATCAAGATGCTGCAGTCGATCCCGCAGCTCTACCCCGCGTCCAAGCTGCGCTTCAAGGCGTGGATGGCGCTCGGGCGGTACTACACCGACAAGCGCAGCTACGACCTCGCGATCAAGCAGTTCGCGCAGATCGAGGCGTCGCAGGATCCCGACGAGCAGGCCGAGTCGCTGTACCGCACCGGCATCTGCCACTTCATGACGGAGAAATACGAGAACGCGTTCGGCAGCCTGCGGAAGGTGACCAACCAGTACCCGTGGAGCGTGTTCGCCAACGAGGCGTACTACTACATCGGCCAATGCCACTTCAAGCTGCGCCGCTGGACCAACGCGGTCGAGGCGCTCGAGATGGTCGGCACCAGCGTGCCGCTGGCGCAGACGACGGATGCGCGCGCCGAGGCCGGCCAGCGCGTGTTCATCAAGCTGCACGACCAGGACCTGGTGGTGCTGCTGCGCAACGGCCAGAAGCCGTCGATAAAGATGGTCGCGTCGACCGGCGATACGGAGGCGGTGTCACTCGACGCCATCGGCCGCAACGGCGACTACTTCCTCGCCTCCCTGCCCAGCGCGCCCGGCGAGGCCGTGCCGGGCGACGGCGTGCTGCAGAGCGTCGGCGGCACCACCGTCACCATCACCTACGACGACGAGAACACCGAGGACGCCAAGCGCCACGTGACGCGCGAGGCGTCGGTGGCGCTGGTCTCCACCGCGACCGTCGGCTTCACCGACGGCGCGTACCAGGACTACATCCGCGGCGTCAACGGCGACGGCGAGGCCTTCGTCCGGCTGCGCGACCTCGATCTCGACGCGTCGCCGGGGGCCGACGCGGTCGTGCTCAAGCTGGTCTCGCGCTGGAAGGAGAAGCGCGTCGAGGACCTGTCGAAGGGCATCGAGCTGGACGCCTCGGAGGAGGTCGTGCACGACCGCGACGCGATCGAGCTGCACCTGACCGAGACCGGCGCGCGCACCGGCGTCTTCACCGGTTCGACGCGCATCGAGATGATCAAGCCCGACGGACGGAAGAACGGCGGCGCGCAGACCATCGCCGCCTGCGCCGGCGACGACCTGGTGCTGGTGCACTTCGACGAGGCCAACCTGGCCGGCGAGCCGCGCGAGGTCACGGCGACGGCGCAGGTGCTGACCGGGCGCATGGCCGACGTGGCCAACGAGCAGCGCATCCTGACCGACCTCGACCAGAAGGCGCGCAAGGACCTGATCGAGGCGCGGCTGCTGCTGCGCCTGGCGCAGATCTTCCGCGAGGTCGGGCTGACCACCAAGGCGGTCGACAAGGCCGACCTCGGCCACGCCAAGATCGACGACGTGCTGCACGTCTCGGAGAAGGCCAGCCTGTCGCGCGAGGTGGTCGAGGCCGCCTACACGGTCAAATGGGAGCTGTTCATCGCGCAGGACCGCCTCGCCGAGGCGATCGCCGTCTGCAACCAGCTGATCGCGCGCTTCCCCGACTCGTCGCTGGTCGACCAGGCGCTGCTCAAGATCGGCCAGGCGAAGCTCGCGGCGAACGACCAGCAGGGCGCGCTGCAGGTGCTGGCCAGCATCCTGCAGATGCCGAAGAGCGCCTGCAAAGCCGAGGCCCAGTTCACCATCGCCCAGGTCGAGGAGGAGCGCGCGGCGAACCAGCCGACGCTGCTGCCCGGCGCGATGATGGCGTACAAGCGCGTCGCCGACCACTACCCCGATTCGCCGTTCGCCGGCGAGGCGCTCGACAAGATCGCCAACTTCTACATCAAGACCCAGGACTACGAACGCGCCATCGAGCTGATGACGCAGGTCGCCCAGGACTACGAGGACGCGCCGTTCCTCGACCGCGTCTACTACAAGTGGGTGATCGCGGCGTACCGCGCCGGGCGCTACCCGCTGGCGCGCGAGAAGCTCAGCGAGCTGCTCGGCCGCTACCCGAACTCGCCGATGGCCGACAAGGCCAAGGAGTTCGGTCCGATGATCGACAAGAAGCTCGGCGGCGGCGCCGTCGCGAGCCCCGCGCCCGCGGCCGACGCCGGCGCCGACCAGTAACCACGACAGGACAACCACGTGCTCAAGTTCCTCATCGACGCCGGCATCCTGATCATCCCGATCATCCTCGGGGCGGTGTTCCTGCTCGCGGTGCTGATCGACCGCATCCGCACCTTCCGCGCGGCGGCGGCGATCGACAACGAGGCGCTCAAGCGCGAGGTCGCGGAGGCCGTGGTCGCCAGCGACTACGACGCGGCGTTCGACGCCTGCCGGCGCCACGGCGGCCCGGTCGGCGCGCTGCTGATGGTCGGCGTCGACAAGCTGCGCCGCCTCGAGGCGCTCGGCCGGCCGATCGCCGAGATCGAGCACCTGGTCAGCAAGACCCTCGACGAGTACGGCACGCACGCGCTCGAGCCGCTCGAGCGCCGGATGTTCGTCTTCCCCCTGCTGGCGTCGATCGGACCGCTGCTCGGCATGCTCGGCACCGTGGTCGGCATGATCGAGTCGTTCGGCGCGCTGTCCTCGGCGGGCGCCGATTCGGCGGGCGTCGCCGCGGGCATCTCGGTGGCGTTCATCAACACCGCCGGCGGCCTGCTGCTCGCGGTGCCGGCGATGGTCGTCTACAACCTGCTGTTCAAGAAGGTCGAGCACTACATCCGCGAGCTGCAGTCGGCGGCCAACGCGCTGGTCGATTCGATCACCCTGCGCGCCTCGTCCGGACCCGGCGCCGCGTCGGCGGCGGTGGCGTAGGTTCCGATGGGGCTCTCCACGCGACCCGCGGGCGAAGGCCTCGCCGAGCCGGACCTCAATCCGCTCGTCGACATCGCCTTCCTGCTGCTGCTGTTCTTCATCCTGGCGACGACCTTCCTCAAGGCCGCCGGCAGCCGCATGGAGATCCCCGCCGGACAGAACTCGCAGGCGCAGGCCACGTCGCTGACCGTGAACATCTCGGCCAACGACATCCGCTGGGGCGAGAAGGCGCAGGCGGTGTCGATCGACCAGCTGCGCTCGCTGCTGGTCGCGGAACGCCTGCCCGAGCGCAAGGACGCGTCGCAGCGCCTGGTCGTGCTCGACAGCGCGACCGACGTGCCGTTCCAGCGCTACTTCGAGGTGGTCATGGCGATCAACCAGGCCGGCGGCGTGCTGGCGCTGGTCGACGCCGACGAGGACGAGGGCACGGACGAGGCGGAAGCGCCCGCGACCAGCCGGAGCGCCACGGCGGCCGCGGCCGCCGCGGCCGATGCCGCCAAGGCCGCCAAGGCCGCCGCCGCGGCGCCGGCCTCCGACGAGGACGGCCCATGATCCGCGGGCGGCGCAAGGTGCCGATGCACACCACGGTCTCGCTCGTGGCCCTGGGCGACATCGCCTTCCTGCTCATCACCTTCTTCCTGCTCTCCACCAACTTCGCGCGCGGCGCCAAGATCGAGGTCGACAGCGCCCGCGCGCCGGCGATCGAGAAGCTGAAGGAGACGCCGCTGGTCGTGCAGCTCGACAAGAAGGGTCAGCTGTGGCTGCGCGGCAAGCCGTGCAGCGTCGCCGACCTCGAGACCGCCCTCGCCTCGCTCGCCGCGACGGTCGAGAACAAGACCGTCACCGTGACCATCGACAAGAACCAGCGCCAGACGGCCTACGGGCCGGTGATCCTGGCCGTCAGCCGCGCCGGACTCGAGATCGCCCTCGCGGGCGAGAAGGACGACCGTCCATGAGCGACGTCATCGCCGTGAAATGCGACTGCGGGAAGAAGTACAACGTCCGCGCCGAGAGCGCGGGCCGGCGCCTGCGCTGCAAGCAGTGCGGGGCGGCCCTGACCATCCCGCTGCAGGAGCCGGTCGCCGGGGTCAGCGACACCAGCGTCGACGAGCGCTCGCCGCCGCAGGCGTCCGTGGTCGTGCCCGAGCAGCGCCATGCGCCCGCACCGACGCCGCCCGAGGCGTCCGAAGCCGTGCGCGAGCGCCCAGCGCCGCGCGAGCCGCGCCGGCGCGCCGCCGCGGCGGTCGCGGTCGCGGACGGCGGCGACTTCGCGCCGGTCGATCCCGACGAGCTGCTGCGCCCGCTCGCCGACGCGCGCTTCGGCCGCACCTTCGTCATCGCCCTGGTCATCTTCACGGTCTTCGTCGGCGTGACCTCGATCGGCTACGTCGGCCTGTGCGTCCAGTACGGCACGCTCATGCCGATGCCCAGGATCGAGGCCGAGCGCAAGGCCGAGGAGGAGCGCAAGGTCGAGGAGCAGCGCCAGGCCGCGCTGGCCAAGCTCCAGCCGGTCGCCGATCCGGACGCCGCGAGCGCGACGCCGCGCGACGAGCCCGCGCCCGCCGCGCCGCGCAGATCCAAGATCGAGCGCGAGCTGGAGGAGACCAGTCACGAGAAGCCGGCGGACCGCGGCCTCGACCTCGATGGCACGGTCGGCCTCGAAGAGAACTGAAGACCACCAGAGCCACGCGCGCACATGGCCATCGACGTCCATCGCAGCCCATCCCGCCGCGGCGCCTTCGCGCTCGCGGTCGACGCGGCGTGCGCGCTGCTCGCCGCGACGCACCGCGGCGCGGCGTGGCTGATCGACCGCGGCGCGCGCGCGGCGTCGCGCGGGCTCGCCTGGCTGCCGTGGTCGGCGCGCATCGGGCTGGCGTGCGTCGCGGGCGCGGTGCTCTGCGACCTCATGCGCACGCACGGCGCCGAGTGGCTGCTGACCGCGACGGAGGTCAATCCGGTCCAGCGCAAGATCCTCGAGCGCGACGGCTGGAGCGGCGCGCTCGACGGCTTCGCCGCGCTCCTGCTGGCGCTCGAGCTGGTGCTGGCCGTGGCGTCGCTGGCGGCGTTCGCGCGCCGCCGCTGGGCGCTGGCGGTGGCTCGCGCGGCGCTGCTGGCGCTGGGCGTCGTGCTGCTCGCCAGCGCCTGGCCGCTGTTCGGCGTGCCCGGCCACCTGCACGCCGCGGACCCGAAGCACTTCGACAAGGCGATCCGCAACGAGCTGTGGCTCGAAGGCGGCTGGCTGTGGGCGATCGCGGTCATGCTCGCGGCCGGCGCGGTCGTCGCGGTGTACCGCCGCGCGTGCCTCGCGTTCTACCGGCGCGAGGAGGTCGCCGACGAGCAGCCCGGCGACCGCGTGCTGCGCGAGCTGCGCACCGGCGGGCGCGAGCCGGTATTCCGCACCTCGATGTACTGGGCGGTCGGCGTGCACGTCGTCGTGCTGTTCGTGTTCCCGATCGTCATGAAGGGCTGCGTCGGCGCCCAGGCGGCGTACGGCCTGCCCGAGGGCAGCGGCACGCCGGTCCTCGAGACCATCGCGGTGAAGAAGAAGAAGCCGAAGAAGACCAAGAGCTTCGTCTTCAACATGAACAGCGCGATCATCTACGCGCGCCCCGACATCGACGACATGAAGGTCGCCGAGAACCTCGACGAGGAGACGGCGAACACCTACGAGGCCAGCCACGCGGCGTCCCCGTCGGGCCTCGGCGCCGGCGGCACGGGCAAGGGCGGCTGGCCCAACGGCATGGCCGACTCGCGCATCCGCTTCATCCGCCTGCAGTACGACGGGCGCGCCTGGGACGAGGGCATGGGCCACGGCTCCGATTACAACATGCTGATCAAGTTCAAGGAGCTCACCGGCTTCAAGATCGCCGATGACACCGAGGCCAAGCCGGTGCTGGCGCTGAAGAAGTTCCCGCCCGGCAAGGCGCCGCCGTTCGTCTACATGACCGGCGAGGGCGGGATCAGCATGGGCAGCGACGAGCTGCGCGCGCTGAAGTGGTACCTGACCGAGGAGGCCGGGATGATCTTCGCCGACAACGCCGGCGGCGACTTCGCCGGCTCGCTGCGCGCGCTGATGGGCCGCGTCCTGCCCGACGTCGACTGGGTCGAGATCGCCAACGACGACCCGATCTTCCTCGAGCCCTACGCGTTCCCCAACGGCGCGCCGAAGCTGTGGGCCCACTCCGGCCGACGCGCGCTCGGGCTCAAGGTCAACGGCCGCTGGGCGGTGTTCTTCCACCAGGGCGAGCTGAAGGACGCCTGGAAGGACGGCCATTCCGGCGTCAATCCGGGCGAGGCCAAGCAGGCCTACAAGCTCGGCGTCAACGTCATGTACTACGCGTTCACCCACTATTCCGCGGCGCACGCCAGCAAATAGCCGTCTCGGCGCCGGCGGCCCGAGCGCGCCGTTTCGCAGCAGGAGCTTCCATGGATCGCATGCTGATCGCCCTCGTCATCGCGTCGCTGGCGCTGGCGCTGGGGGCGGCGACGCCGGGATGGTGCGAGGAGGAGCTCGACATCGGGACGACGCCGGACATGGACCTCGGGGCGGAACCGGGCGGCGCCGACGACGAGCTGACGCTCGAGACCGACGGCAGGCAGATCGTCGGCGGCACGCGCATCCGCTTCGCGCCGGTCGACGACCCGGAGGCGACGGTCGACGGCACGTTGTACTGGCGCGGCATCCCGGGCGTGGTCTCGGCCCACACGACGCCGGTGACCATCGAGGTCGACGGCTCGTCGGTGATCGCGCCGGTGCGCTCGATCAGCGATGCGAAGGTCGCGGATACCGAGCTCAGCTTCCCGCACGAAGGACGCGCCAAGCTCGACGAGGGCGACCACACGATCTCGCCCGGCGAGATGCGCTTCCGCCTGCACCACGGCGAGCTGTCGAGCGATCACCCGGCGCTGGCCTGCGGCGGCGACGAGATCGCGATCCTCTGCGCGCCGATCCGCTTCGACGCGGCCGACGCCGCCGGCGCGCTGACGCCGGTGCCGGTGTCGCTGCGCCTGGGCAAGCAGACGCTGCTGCGCGCCGAGGCGTCGTTCGCGCCGCTGATCATCTGGCTGCCGGTCGGCAACGCCTACGACTCGAACTTCGGCAGCTTCGCGGTCACCGCCGAGGGCGCGGTGAAGGCCGAGCGCCTCGCGCCCGGCGTCAGCGTCACCGACGACGGCCTGCGCATGGCGGCCGCCGCGTTGTCGCCGGCGACCAGCGCGACGCAGATGGATGCGGAGCTCGTCGACCTCAACGGCATGCGCCTGTTCGTTGCGGCGCAGGTCGCGCCGGGTGGCCAGGTCGTGGTCGCCAGCGCCGGCGACCAGACCGTCGGCTTCTCGGCGATCACCGGGGTCGGCGGAGCGCCGCCGACGTACGCGAACGCCACGCCGGCCCCCACCGCCGACCAGGTGCGACGCGCGGCGGAGAAGCTCGCGGTCGACGCCGAGGACCTGGCGTGGAGCGCCATCGACCTGCCGACCGGGATCTGCGGCGCGTTCGCCTTCGACCTGCGCCATGCCAGCGGCTCGCTGCGGCACGCGGTGCTGGTCTCGACGGCCGAGGACGGGTTCTGCCTGGTCCCGTACCGCGCGCGCACCGCGTTCGAGCAGGGCGAGCGGCAGGTCTACCAGGTGCTGATGCCCGACGGCTTCGCCGGCGGCGACGCGACGGTGCGCTGCGCCCGCCACGACGCGGCCGACGCCGCGGCGATGGACCTCGGCCGCGTCGCCCTGCCCGCGGTGCGCGAGCGCGCCTTCGATTCGCGTCTCATCGAGCTCGCCGTCGCCGACCTGGCGCCGGGCCAGTACCGCCTGTGGCTCGACGCCGGCGCACGGCGCACGGCGCCGGTCGCCCTGACCGTCGTGCCGCGCTGGCTGCCGCGCAGCGGCTTCTTCCTCAACACCATGAGCTGCTGCATCGGCGCGCCGCCGAGCGACGACGCCGGCCTCGACGCGCTGCGCGCCGCGGGCATCGAGATGACCGCCTCCGTCGGCCACAACAGCCAGCTCGGCATCAACCTGCCGGCGATCGACGCGCGCGCCGCGTCCAGCGCGCAGGCGCGCGGCCTGCCGGTCGAGCTCGCCCTGCGCACCGACCACAACGACCAGATGCTCGACCGCATGCTGCGCCACCGCGTGCGCATGGTCGACGAGATCGTCGCGCGCGGGCTGCACTTCTATCTCGAGGGCCTGAGCTACCACCACAGCTACGAGCCGTCGGTCGACCGCAACGTGCGGCGCATGCACATCTTCGCGCAGCACACCGCCGACTTCCCGTCGTGGATGGGCGGCAACGCCAGCTGGTTCCCGACCTGGTGGGGCTACACCGAGGGCGGCATCCCGACCGACGCGCACACCGGCGATCGCAACGCCGCGCTGGCCGCGGCCTGCGCCGCCGCCGGCCTGGTCGAGCCGACCGCGCAGGAGCGCGCGTGGTACGACGCCAACATGCTCGCCGAGGACGACGAGACGCGCGCCAAGGCCGACGCGCTGCGCCGCCGCGGCGTCGAGTTCTGGAAGGGCCGCGAGGCGCTGGCCTTCGGGAAGCACAACCGGATCTACAACCGCGCCATCCGCGAGGTCCGCCCGGGAACGACCTGCCTGCTGTTCGAGAACGCCGGCCACGACGCGGACAAGGGCACCAGCGCGCTGTTCACCGACATGGATGCGGCCTGCTACGAGAGCTACACCGACTTCGGCGAATGGCCGATGTCGGCGGGCTGGACCACCGACCACGCGCGCGGCGCCTGCCCGGGCCAGCCGGTGTGGATCACCGTCGACTGGGGCTCGTCGCCGGAAGGCCAGCTCAAGAGCCTGGCGACGATCTTCGCGCGCGGCGCGGCCGGCGGCGCGCCGCCGCTGCCGGCCGAGGCCGGCCTCGGCCGCATCGCGCGCATGGGCACCGGCATGCGCTTCCTCGCGCAGTACGGCGCCGTCGCGACGCACGCCGAGCCGGACCAGCGCGTCGCCGTGCTGCGCGCGCGCGGGCTGAAGAGCGGCCAGTACTGGGAATGCCACGCGTTGCACTACCACCTCGCGCGCCTGGGCTGCGCACCGGGGGTGGTGGTCGACGACACCGTGCTCGCGTCCGGCATCCCGGCGCACGTGCGCGCGCTGGTCATCCCGCGCCAGGTCGAGCCGCTCGACCAGCGCATCGTCGCCGCCATCGCCGCGTTCCAGGACGCCGGCGGGAAGGTCATCGAACCGGTCGGGACGGTCGCGCCGATCGACGGCGCGATCACGGTGGAGCTCCCGACGCGCACCCTGTGGGAGCTGGGCGGCTTCCAGCAGAAGTCGCACCAGGCGATGTGGCGCGAGTTCCTCGACATCGCGCGCGCGCCGCTGGGCGCCGCCCTGGAGCGCGCCGGCATCGCCCCGCTCGTGGCCACCGATCCGGAACGCGGCCTGGTCTTCATGCTCGATGGCGGCGCGGTTCGCTACGCGGTGGTGCTCGCCGACGCCAAGGAGACGCGCTACGCCGACTTCACCGCCACCGAGGCGCTGCCCCTGACCATCGCCGGCGGCGGTTGGACGGTGCGCGACCTGGCGAAGCAGATCGACCTGGAGGCCAGCGAGAAGGACGGCGCGACCGCCGTGGCCGTCGACCTCGTCACCGAGCCGATGACCATCGTCGCCTGCTACCGCTCGCCGCCGGCCACGGTGACGGCTCGCGCGCACGCCGGCGGCCCGGGGGGCGATCTGGTCGTCGCCGCGCAGGTGGACGACGCCGCCGGCGCCGCCATGGGCGCCGTGCCCGTCGCGCTGACCGTCATCGATCCATCGGGTCGCGAGCGCGACACCGTCTACCGAGCCGCCGGCGAGGAGCTGCGCTTCGCGATCGCCGCGCGCGAGCAGCCCGGCACGTGGCGCGTGCGCGTGCAGGAGCTGCTGACCGGCGTCGCGACCACCATCGGCGTCGCCGTCGCGCCCGCCGCGGCGGCGCCGACGGCGACGCTGATCGACAGCGTGCACGTGGTCGACGACGCGCGCCTGCGCGCGTTCGCAGCGCGCGTGGGCGAGAAGCTGGTCATCGTCGAGCCCGGGCAGGAAGCGCACCTGCCGCTGGCGCGGCGGCTGGTCGACGCGATCACCGCCGGCGGCGGCGCGGCGCGCCTGTGGCAGGTGCGCTACCAGGACTACGACGGCATCCCCCTGCGCTGGTATCCGCGCCCCGCCGATCAGGCGAAGATGACGCTGGTCGACGAGGCCAAGCTGATCGGCTTCCGCGTCAACCTGGAGCCGTACATCGACCGGCGCGAATTCGCCCAGGTCCACGTCCCGGAGAAGGGCGGGTGGTCCGACGTCTCGCCCTCCTTCCTGGTCGGCGCCGACTGCATCGTCTTCAGCGGCGGCCGGCTCGCGAACAGCCTGCGCGACGTCACCGTGTGGATGGAGACGGCCAACGTGCCCGGCAAGGGCCAGGGGCGCCTGGTGACGGTGCTCAGTCCGTTCCTCGCCGATCGCCACTGCACGGCGGTGGTGGCGAACGATGCCGCCGGATTCGCGGCCGCGACCGGTGTCCTGGCGAAAGCGCTCGGCGACACGTCCGCGGCGATCGCCGCCACGACCGCGCCGCCGGTGAAGCTCGCCGCCGTCGACGGCGCCCGCGAGGCCCTGGCGGTGCCCCGGCCCTATGGCGACTTCACGCCGGTGCGCCGCATCCAGCGCCTCATCGCCAACCGCGCCGGCGCGGCGGTCGTCGGACTGCAGTCGACCGGCGACACCGCCGCCTTCGTCGACGCGGCCGGAGCGGTCACCGGCACCGTCAGCCCGGCCGGCGGCGTCAGACGCTACGACCGCATCGACGACGCCGGCGCGCTGTGGCACTACGCCAGCATCC
>Ga0196963_10000519_pt1 | contig 34435 bp, 28 predicted proteins | sample S1_5metaG_FD_148600 | JGI IMG/M metagenome (GOLD analysis project Ga0196963, IMG submission 148600) | Soil microbial communities from Anza Borrego desert, Southern California, United States - S1_5 | ecosystem: Environmental > Terrestrial > Soil > Desert | place: USA: California | collected...
TGGCACCGCTGGCGCAGTGGCGCGGCGACGCGCCGGGAACGGCCCGGCCGCGCGGCCGGCGGCAGGTGCTGTCGAAACTGCTGGGCCTGGGCGGCGTGGGCACGGCGCTGGCCGCGGGGACCTGGGCCTGGCGCTGGTCCCAGGCCGAGTTGGCCCGCTTCGAGCTCGCCCTGGCCACGCCACGCGGGCAGCGCCTGAAGCAGGCGCTGCCCGATGGCAGCACGCTGGTGCTGGATGCCGCCAGCCGGGCCGACGTGGCCTTCGACGCTTCGCGGCGCGTGGTGCAGCTGCGCACCGGCAGCGCCTGGTTCGACGTGGCGCGTGATGCGGCGCGGCCCTTCACCGTGGACACGGCGCTGGCCCGCGTGGTGGTGCTGGGCACGCGCTTCGCGCTGGACCTGGAGGAGGCCGTCGCCGGCCTGCCCGCGGCGCTGGTCGCCACCGTCGAACACGGGCACGTGCGGGTGTGGCCGGCTGCCGGCGCGCGAGATGAGGCCTCGACGGGTCGTGGCGGCAGCCCGGCCGCGATCGACCTGCACGCCGGCGACCACCTGCGCCTGACCGCCAGCGGTGCCACGCTGGCCCGCGCCGATGGACACGCGCCCGCAGAGACGCCCGAGCCCGCCGCCCCCTGGCGCGACGGCTGGCTGGACTTCCGCGGCACGCCGCTGGCGCAGGCCGTGCAGCGGCTGGCGCGCTACCACGCGCGTTCGATCCAGGTGGCCGATGCGGTCGCCGGCCTGCCGGTGCTCGGCCGCGTCCGCATCGCCGATGCCGAGCAGTGGCTGCGCCTGCTGCCCACCATCCTGCCGGTGCGCGTGCGCACGGCCGGTGATGGCGGCCTGCGCATTGAAGCCGCTCGCTGACGCGGCCACCAGCGCGCAGCCAGCGCGTGGCCAGCGCGCAGCCCGGGTGAGGGATTCCGGCCGCTCGCGTGTTCAAGCAGGCGAACGCCGCGTTCGTCCATGAAACCCTTGCGAGAAGACTCCATGCCGTACCCGCGTCCCCGCGCCCTTCCCTCCTGCCTGGCGACGATCGCCGCCGCCGCGCTCCAGACCCTGGGCCTGCCACAGGCCCATGCACAGCAGCCATCACCCCCCGCGACCACGGCCGGCAGCCCAGCCACCCAAAAGGTGCCGGCCCTGCCACTGGAAGAAGCCTTGGCCCACCTGGCACGACAGGCCGACCTGCAGCTGCTGGCCGACCACACGCTCATCCGCGGTCGGTCCGCCCCCGCCATCAGCGCGCAGCCGACGCTTTCCGCCGCGCTGGAGACGCTGCTGGCCGGCACCGGCCTGCGCGGGCGCATCGAAGGCCGCACGCTGGTGGTCGAGCCGGCCCTGCGCCCGGCACCTGAAGAGACCGTGATGCCGGTGATCAAGGCCCGCGCCCGCGCCGACATCGCGCGCAGCGGCACCGCGGCCGAAGGCTACCGGGCCACCCACAGCGCGGTGGCCGGCTTCTCCGAGCGGCCGCTGAAGGACACGCCGTTCTCGGTGAAGGTGCTGCCGGCCGAACTGCTGCTGAACCACGGCGCCAACGACATCGGCGAGCTGGATCGCTTCGACGCCAGCGTCAGCAACGCCGCCACCACCACCGGCTGGTTCAGCGCGCCCTCGGTGCGCGGCTTCAACCTGCACAACTGGAGCAACTACCGCTACAACGGCCAGACCATCGTCAACCAGGTCGCGATGGGGCTCGAGAACAAGGAGCGCGTCGAGGTGCTGAAGGGCCTGTCGGCGCTGCAGGGCGGCTTCTCGGCGCCCGGCGGCCTCGTCAACTACGTGACGAAGCGGCCGCGCGACATCGCGGCGGTGCATCTGCACGCCAATGAACACGGCCATGCGCGCCTGCATGCCGACCTCGGCCGCAGCTTCGATGATCGCTTCGGGCTGCGCGTGAATGTGGCGGTCGAGGACGAGCGCTCGCACGTCGACCACGTGGATGGGGCGCGCCGCTTCGCGAGCCTGGCGGCCGACTGGCGCATCACGCCGCGCACGACGCTGGCGGTGGACCTGGAGCATGAACGGCGCAACCAGCACGCCACGCCCAGCTTCAGCCTCGACAGCAGCGGGCGGCTGCCCGACGTCGACCCGCAGGTCTTCCTCGGCCAGGACTGGTCGCGCTACCCGAGCGACACCACCACGCTGAGCGCCCGGCTGGAACACGGCATCACCGAACGCTGGTCGATCGCCGCCGCGTTCAACCACGCCCGCCAGGAACGCTCGCAAAACGGCCTGAGCCTGCTGGACATCCAGCCCGACGGTCGCGCCGACGTCTACCTGTATCACTCGCCCGACCAGGCGCGCGAACCGCTCAATGCGGACCTGCGGGTGAACGGCCGCTTCGCGACCGGTGGCATCGGGCACGACCTGTCCGTCGGCCTGGCGCACTCGCGCCTGTCGGCCCGCTGGGGCGACGGCTTCTGGGGCCGGATCGGCAGCACCGACCTGCGCCACCCGGTGGCCATCGCCCAGCCAGCCGTGAGCGTCGGCGGCAGCTACCCCGCGGTGCGCTGGCGCGAGAACGGCGTGTTCGCGCACGACGTGCTCTCCTTCGGCCCGGACTGGGACCTGCACCTGGGCGGCCGCCACGCGCGCATCGACCGGCGCTCCTTCCGTGCCGACGGCACGGCCTATGGCCATTACCGCCAGTCCCGCTTCTCGCCGTCGCTTGCGCTGGTGCACAGGCCGAGCGCCGCGGTGTCGGTCTATGCCAGCGCCATCGAAGGGCTGGAGCAAGGCGGCACGGCACCGCTGCGCACCACCAACGCCAACGAGGTGATGGCGCCGCTCGTCAGCCGCCAGGTGGAGGCCGGCGCGAAAGGCGCATTCGGCATGCTGAACTGGGAAGCGAGCCTGTTCCACATCGCCAAGGCCGGCGAGTACACCCGCGCCAATCCCGACGGCAGTGCCACCTACGTGCAGAACGGGCGGCAGGTGCACCGGGGCGTGGAACTGTCGCTGGCGGGCAAGCCGGTGCGCGAGCTGACGCTCTTCGCCAGCGCGATGTGGCTGCGCGCCCGGCTGGAGCGCACCGGCAACGCGGCCACCGAGGGCCACCGTCCGGCCGGCGTGCCCGCCCTTCGCCTGGCCTGGACCGCGGAGTACGCGCCGCAGGGCTTGAGCGGCTGGACCTTCATCGCCCACGGCACGCACACTGGCCGCCGCGCGGTGACCGCCGCGAACACCGTGGACGCGCCAGGCTACGGCATCCTCGGCCTGGGCGTTCGCCACGAGCGCACGGTTGGTGGCCGGGAGGTGGCTCTCCGCCTGGGCATCGACAACCTGGCCGACAGGCGCCACTGGGCCAACGTCGGCCATGACCATCTCGTTCCCGGCGCACCGCGCACGGCGTGGGCGAGCGTGAGCGTGGGGTTCTGAACGGATGCCGCCGGGCCATGCGGCCGGCGGCAGTTTTCGCCGCCGGGTGGCGCCACCGACCGCCCCATGGCGTGAACAATGCGGGGAATCGGCCGGCAATCCGCCGCCCGCCCCCTCAAACGCGCTGCCGGGCCGCCGAACTACCGAAGATGGCGACCCCTCGACATCTGTCTTCCAACCCTGCGCAGCCCGGCCGGCGCGCCAGGCTGAAACCGCGCCGCGACGGCACACGGCCGCGCGTGAACGGCTCGCGCAACGGTCGTGACGGCGGCGATGCCGCCGAGGTGCGCCGGATGGAGCAGGCCCTGCGTGAGAGCCGCCACCTGCTCGATGCGATGTTCGAGACGATGGAGGAGGCGGTCAGCATGTTCGATGCCGACCTCCGCCTGGTCGCGGTGAACCAGCGCTACCGCGCGCTGTTCGACCTGCCGCCGGCGCTGTACCGGTGCGGCACGCCCTTCGAGCAGTTGGTGCGCCACTGGGCCGAGCGTGGCGACTACGGACCGGGCGAGGTCGAAGAACAGGTGCGCCGCCGCATGGACGAGGCACGCCGCTGTGAACCGGCTTACCAGGTGCGCGAGCGACCCGATGGCCGCACGCTGGAGGTGCGCCGCCGCCGGCTGCCGGGCGGCGGCATTGTCACCGTGCACACCGACATCACGCAGCGCGCACGCGCCGAATGCGCGCTGCGGCAGAGCCAGCGCGTGCTGGAAAACACCTTCGAGCACATGGACCAGGGCATCGCCGTGTTCGACGGGCAGCTGCGCGCGCTTGGCACCAACCGCCGTTTCCGCGAGCTGCTGGACCTGCCGCCTGCCCTGTGCCGGCCCGGAACGCCGTTCGAGTCCATCGTCCGCTTCAATGCCGAGCGCGGCGACTACGGTCCCTGCGACGTTGACCAGCACGTGAGCGAGCGCATGGCGCTGGCACGCTGCTTCGAGCCCTTGCGCTTCGAACGCGAACGGCCCGGTGGCACGGTTCTGGAAATCCGCCGCCTGCCGATCCCGGATGGCGGCTTCGTCTCGCTGTACACCGACGTGACGCAGCGCGCCCGGGCCGAGCGAGCCCTGCGCGACAGCGAGGCACGATTCCGGCAACTGACCGAGCTGTCGTCCGACTGGTTCTGGGAGCAGGACGCAGACGGCCGCTTCACCCGCATCGAAGGCCACCACCAGACCGGCCCGGCCGCATTCCAGAACGAACTGGGCCACACCTTCTGGGAGCTGGGCTTCGACATCGACGGCGGCTGGGACGCCTTCCGCCAGCTGGTGGCCGAGCAGCGGCCGTACCGAGAACGCGTGCTGCGCCGGCCCCGGCCAGATGGGGAACTGATGCACCTTCGCGTCAGCGGCGCGCCCATCCCGGGCGCCGATGGGCGCCCGTGCGGCTGGCGCGGCGTGGCGCGCGACGCCTCGCGCCAGCAGCGCGACGAGGAGCGCATCCGGTACCTGGCCACGCACGATGGCCTGACCGGTCTGCCCAACCGCACCTGGTTCGGCGAACTCGCGTCGCTGGCGCTGCATTCCGCGCGCCGCTACGGCCGCATGCTGGCGGTGCTGTTCATCGACCTGGACCGCTTCAAGCTGGTCAACGACACGCTGGGCCACGAAGCAGGCGACGATTTGCTGAAGGAAGTGGCACGGCGCCTGAAGAGCTGCCTGCGTGCCAGCGACGTGGTGGCGCGGCTGGGCGGCGATGAATTCGTGGTGCTGCTGCCCGAGCTTCCTGCGGCCGATCACGCGTCCATCGTCGCGCGCAAGATCCTCGCCACGGTGCTGGAACCCATCGTCCTGCAACAGCAGGCCTGCCGAGTCACCGCCAGCATCGGCGTGGCGCTGTACCCGCAGGACGCGGCCGACGAGGCCACGCTGATGAAGAACGCCGACATCGCCATGTACCAGGCGAAGGAGGACGGGAAGAACAACTTCCAGTTCTATTCGCCGGCCATCAAGACGCAGTCGCTGGAGCGCCTGGCGCTGGAGAGTGCCCTGCGCAGCGCGCTGCCGCGCCAGGAGTTCAGCCTGCATTACCAGGCGCGGCTGAACCTGAAGACCAACACCATCACCGGCGTGGAGGCGCTGCTGCGCTGGAACAGCGCCGACCTCGGCCCGATTTCGCCCGCGCAGTTCATCCCGGTGGCCGAGCAGACCGGGATGATCGTGCCCATCGGCCGCTGGGTGTTGCAGACCGCCTGCGCACAGAACGTGGCCTGGCAGCGCGAAGGACTGCCGCCGATGGCGGTGTCGGTCAACCTGTCGGCGCGCCAGTTCCAGGATGAGGGCCTGCTGGCCGACCTGGCCCGCGTGCTGGGCGACACCGGCCTGGCGCCCGAACTGCTGGAGCTGGAAATCACCGAGGGCATGGTGATGCACGACATGGACCGGGCGCTGCTCCAGTTGCACGCCATCAAGCAGATGGGCGTGCGCATCGCGATCGACGACTTCGGCACCGGCTACTCGTCACTGGCGCAGGTCAAGCGCTTTCCGATCGATGCGCTGAAGGTCGACCGCTCATTCATCCGCGACGTCGGCAGTGACGGCAAGGACCGCGCCATCACCGAGGCCATCATCGCCATCGGCCGCACCCTGCACCTGACGGTGGTGGCCGAAGGGGTCGAGACCGCCGAGCAGCAGGCCGTGCTGCGCGACAACGGTTGCGACGAGATCCAGGGCTACTACTTCAGCAAGCCCGTGCCGCCGACCGAGGTCAGCGCGCTGCTGTGCAAGCACCTGGGCCGGGACACGCCCTGACGCGGACGGCCAGGCCGCACTGCGCTTTGAGCGCGCGAGGGCTGCCGGCCCGGCACGCGCGCCGCCGAGGCTGACGCGATCGAGACAGTGCGCGCGCTGCACGCGCCCGAGGCCGCTCACCACCAGTGCAACTTTGGTCCGGCCGGCCCATCGCCTGCGTGGGTGCGCCGATCCCGCGCCAAGATCCCCCGGCGTCAGCCCTCGTCAGCGCCGGCGCGCCGCCTGCCTCGCCACCGCGACGAAGGCCGCGGCCGCCGGCGACAGCCGCTTGATGCTGCGCACCGCCAGCCCGGTGCTGCGGCGCTGCTGCGGCGCGAGGCTGCGGTAGACGATGCCCGGCGGATCGTCCGGCAGCGCGAGCCGCGCGGCGATCGCCAGCGCATGGCCCTGCGCGACGAAACCGAGGATCGAGCTCAGCTGCTCGAAGCGGTACAGCAGCTTCGGCTGCGCGCCGGTCTCGGCCAGGATGCGGTCGATCGTCGCGCCGCTGCCGGCGCCGGTGCGGATGAACGGCTCGCCGTCGAGGTCGCGCGGATGCACGCTGCGCTTCTTCGCGAGGCGATGGTCCTGGGGGATCACTGCGACGAACTCGTCCTCGGCCAGGCGCACGGTCTCGAAGCGCTCGTCCGGCAAGGTGACGAATCCGATCTCGACGCGCTGCTCCAGCAGCCAGCGGACCACCGTCTCGTCGTCCTGCTCCTCGACCTGCACCTCGACCTGCGGTTGCGCGCTGCGGTAGGCGGCCAGCAGCGACGGCAGCAGCCGCAACGACGACGTCGACCCGAACGACGCGATGCGCAGCGTGCCGCGCGCGACGCCACGCGCGCCGGCGGCCTCCTGCACCAGCGCCTCGCGCTGCTGCAGGATGTCGTTGGCGCGTGCCAGCAGGCGGCTGCCCGCCTCCGTCGGCGTCGATCGCGCGCCGTCGCGCAGCACCAGCACGATGCCGAGCTCGGCCTCCAGCGCACGCACCGCATGGCTGACCGCGCTCTGCGTGATGCCGAGCAGCGCCGCCGCGCGCGAGAAGCTGCCGGCCCGCGCGAGGGCGGCAAAAACTTCCAGTTGGGTGAAGGTCATCGCCGTGGCGCCATGAGCGTTCGCTCATTTGTCGATGAATGGCCAGCAGTGGATAGTACTGGCCATCCCGGTCCCATCCCGCCCTTGCCATGAGCGCACCCGCTTCTTCGATCGCCGTCGCCGTCCGTCGCCCGCCGTCCTGGGCGATCCACCTGAAACTCGTCGGCATGGCCGCGCTGTGGGGCGCGTCGTGGCCGAGCGGACGCGTGCTGGCGCAGGCGCTGCCGCCGCTGGCGGCCGCGACCTGGCGATTCGGCATCGCGCTGGCGCTGCTGGTGCTGTGGCTCAAGGCCAGCGGTGCGCTGCCGCGGCTGGCCACGTTGTCGGCGCGGCAGTGGCTGGGCCTGGCCGCGGCCGGCGCGCTGGGCGTCTTCGGTTATTCGGCATTTTTCATGTGGGGGCTGCAGCACGTCGCCGCCGGCCGGGCAGCGCTGGTCGTCACGACGAATCCGGTGCTGACCACGCTGATCGCCGCGTGGTGGTTCGGCGAGCGGCTCGACTGGAAGATCGGCGCCGGCATGGCGCTGGCGACGACGGGCGCGCTCGTCGTGATGACGCACGGTGCGCCGTGGACGCTGTTCGCGGGCAGCGTCGGCATGGGCGAGCTGCTGCTGCTTGGCTGCGTCGCCACCTGGGTCGGCTACACGCTGATCGCGCGGCGGCTGCTGGCCGGCATCGACGCGCTGACGACGACGACGGTGACCGCCGCAATCGGGCTCGTGATGCTGCTGGCCGCGGCCCTGGTCGTCGAAGGACCCGCGGCGCTCGCGCAGCCGGCCAGCGCGGCGCTGCCGGCCTGGGGGGCCCTCGCCTTCCTGGCGGTCGGTGCGACGGTCGTGGCGTATGCGTGGTATTTCGAAGGCGTCGCCGCGCTCGGCGCCGGCGCCGCGGCGGGCTACATCAGCCTGGTGCCGGTCTTCGGCGTGCTGTTCGCGACGCTGTGGCTGGGCGAGGCACTGGAGGCGTCGATCCTGCTCGGCGGCGTGCTCGCCGTCGGCGGCATGGTGGTCATGAACCTGGCGCGGCGATAGCGCGGACCACCTTCCGCGCGGCCCTCAGCGCCGCGCGATCCCGGCCTGCACCAGCGCGCCGAGGTCCGGCTCGCAGAAACTTTCCGGCGTCGCATCGAGCTCGCCCACGCTGGCCGGGAACGCGAACAGGCAGCGCCCGGCCTCGCCCGCGTAGCCGGACAGGCGCGCCACGTTCTTCGCCACCAGCTTGAACACGCGCAGCGCGGTGCGGGCCGGCGCGGGATCGCTGCCGTCGGCATCCAACGCGCGCAGCCGAGCGAGCGACACCACCGTCAGCCGCACCGGTGTCTGCGGCGACCCGAAGCTCGCCGCGAAGTTGAACCGGGCCGGCGGCAGGCGGATGGCGTCCTCGACGATGTAGACATGCGTCACCGACTGCGCGCCGCGCGCGAGCAGGTCCTCGCCCAGGCGCATCAGCAGCGGTTGCGCATCCATCGGGCCCCACGGCAGCGACGGCGCGTACGGCTGCAGGTCGAGCGCAAAGCGGCCTTCCTGCAGCGCCGGCGCCAGCACGCGCGCCAGGCGCTGCATCAGCAGCGGCATGAAGCGGGTATCGCGCACGCCCGCGTGCACCTCGACACGCACGGCCGCCGGGGGCGTCGGCGCAGCGGTCTGGCCCGAGGCGGGCCAATGCCAGGCAGCGAGAATCGCGGCCCCCAGCATGATGCGCCGCCACCGGCCGCGCCGAACCATCCAACCTGCCATGTCCTCGTCCCTCATGCCACCGCTCCTGTTCGCATTCTCGCCAGGCGGCGACGAGGCGGTACCGTGGATACGCGCGCACGGCGCCGCGCATGCCGAACAGCTGAAATCCGAGGCGCTGCAGCGTGCGCAGAAGCTGCAGGCCGGCCTGCCGTCCTTGCAGCGCCTGCCGCTCACGCGGGCCGACCTCGACAGCCTGGGCGCCGACGACGCGGAGGACGATGCCCCGATGGACGACATGCTCGGGCGCGCCGAGCGCCACGTCGTGCTGCAGGGCGCCTGGCTCGGCGGCACGCTGACGCTGCGCCTTCACGACACGCTGCTCGTCGCGGCGCTGCATCCCGCGGACGATGCCGACGACGCCACGCGGTCCAAGCTGCCGCACCTGCTGCACAGCCTGAGCGCGCACAGCGGCTGGCCGCTGCAGGGCCGCGCGGACGCCCCGGCGCCGGCACCCGCCAATGCCGCACAGGCGGCCTGGCAGCAGCACCTGCGGCTGCGCCAACGCCTGCGCCGCGACGCGCGGCGCGAACGCCGCTGGCAGGCAGCCGGGCCGCCGGCCGCGCTGCTGCTGACCGCCGCCGCATGGGCCGCCGCGGCGATGCTGGTGCACGAGGCCATCGACACCGGCACCACGGCCGCCCGCGCCGATCGGCAACGCACGGTCGAGTTCACGGCGCAGCAACTCGCCGGTGCCGTGCCGGGCTGGCACTTCGCGCCGCGCTATCGGCTGACCGGCGCGGTCGACGGTGGCGGCGTGGCCGTGCCGCTGGACGTGCCGCGCGACGTCTACCTGCGCGCGGCCCCGGGCGCGCGCTACACCGTCGTGCCGACATCGGACCCGCGCCGACCTGTCGTGCTCGATCGCGACGCCGAGTCGCCGTTGCTGCAGGGCGAGGGCTGGGGCGTGTCGCGCAGCGCGGTGCTCGCGCTGCTGCCCCTGGTCCTGTGGGGCCTGGCCGTCGTGCGGCCGATCGCGCGAGCGCGCACGCCGCAGACGTGGGCGCGCCTGTCGCGGCGCGCCGTCTTCGTGCTGGGCGGCTCGGCCGCCGCCGCCGCGTGGTGGCGGCTCATGGGCTGAAGCGCCGCCGCCCACCGTCGCATGGGGCCCAGGCTGGGCTGGCCCGCCGTTTGCCACCAGCATGCGAGCGGGAGATGCCCATGCCCAGGTTCATCCGATCCGTGTTCATGCTGCTGTTGGTCTGCGCGGCGCAGGGCGGCGCATTGCAGGCGGCTGCGCCGGCGCCCGCAGCTTCCCCGCCCAAGGTCCTGCGCTACGCCTTCCTGATCGCCGAAACCGGCTTCGACCCTGCGCAGATCAGCGACTTGTACTCGCGCATCATCACCGCCCACATCTTCGAGGCGCTCTACAAGTACGACTACCTGGCGCGGCCGTTCAAGCTGAAGCCGAACACCGCCGCCGCGATGCCGGAGGCGAGCGCGGACCTGAAGACCTGGACCATCCGCATCCGGCCGGGGATCTTCTTCGCCGACGACCCGGCCTTCGGCGGCAAGCGGCGCGAACTGGTCGCGGAGGACTATGTCTACGCCATCAAACGCACCTTCGACCCGGCCAACAAGAGCCCCGGCATCTCGACCTGGCAGGAGGCCGGGATCATCGGCCTGGACGAGCTGCGCGAACGTGCCACCGCCAGCAGGACGCCCTTCGACTACGACGCACCGGTGGAGGGCCTGCGCGCGCTCGACCGCTACACCCTGCAGTTCAAGCTGAAGGCGCCGCGGCCACGACTGGTGTTCCAGTTGGCCGATTCCAGCACCGGCGGCGCAGTGGCGCGCGAGGTGATCGAAGCCCATGCCGGCGACACGATGGCGCACCCTGTGGGCACCGGCCCGTTCCGCCTGGCCGAATGGCGGCGCAGTTCACGCATCGTGCTGCAACGCAATCCGAACTACCGCGAGCTGCTCTACGACGGTGAGCCGAATGCCGACGATGCCGAGGGCCAGGCTTTGGCGCAGCGCTTTCGCGGGCGGCGGCTGCCGATGGTGGACCGGGTGGAGATCAGCATCATCGAGGCCAGCCAGCCGCGCTGGCTGGCCTTTCTCAATGCCGAGCTGGACTACCTGTCTGTGCCGGGCGAATTCGCGAACCTGGCTGCACCCAACGACCGGCTGGCGCCCAACCTGGCGAAGCAAGGTATGCAGATGTACCGCACGCTGTTGCCCGACCGCGTGCTGTTGTACTTCAACATGGAAGATCCGGTCGTCGGTGGCTACACAGCCGACAAGGTGGCCCTGCGCCGGGCGATCGGGCTGGCCATGGACATCCCGCGTGAAATAGCGTTGATCCGGCGCGGCCAGGCGATCGTCGCGCAGTCCATCATCTCGCCCTACACCTTCGGCTACGACCCGGCATTCAAGAGCGAAAACGGCGATTTCGACCTTCCGCGCGCCAAGGCCCTGCTGGACCTGTACGGCTACATCGACCGCGACAACGATGGCTGGCGCGAACGGCCCGACGGCCGGCCGCTGGTCATCGAGTACGCATCGCAGCCCGACGAGACCTCGCGCCAGTTCGACGAGCTGTGGAAGCACGACATGGATGCACTGGGCGTGCGCACGACGATCTCCACCGCCAAGTGGCCTGAGCAGCTGAAGCGCGCCCGCGCCGCCCAGCTGATGACTTGGCAGCTGGGTTTTTCAGCCAGCAACCCGGACGTGCAGGACGCCTTCCAGACGCTGTACGGCCCGGCCGCGGGCGGTCAGAACCTGCCGCGCTTCAAGCTCGAGGCCTTCGACCGGCTGTACGAGAGGATGCAGTCGCTGCCCGACGGACCGCAGCGCCTGCGGCTCGTGCAGGAGGCCAACAAGCTGCTGCTGGCCTATGCGCCGATGAAGTACAGCGTGCACCGGATCGCGCTGGAGCTGGCGCAACCCTGGCTGCAGGGCTATCGCCGCCCGGCCTTCGGCAACCAGTGGTGGCAGTACGTCGACATCGACGCGCCGGCCCACGCACGGCCAGGCACCCCTGGTCAGTAAAGAACGCGGCAGCGGATGGTTGCCGGCACGGCGCTCAGTTCGTCCAGCGCCACGGCGCTGGCGTCCACGTCGACGTCCATCACGACGTAGCCCACCTCGTCGTTGGTGCGCAGGTACTGCGCCGCCACGTTGATGCCCGAGCGGGAGAAGCGCTCGTTCACCTGCGCCATGACGCCCGGCACGTTGCGGTGCACGTGCAGCAGGCGGCAGCGGCCGGTGTGCTCGGGCAGCGCCACTTCGGGGAAGTTGACGGCTGAGACGCTGGAACCGTTGTTGCTGTAGCGCAGCAGCTTGCTGGCCACCTCGATGCCGATGTTGGCCTGCGCCTCGGCCGTGGAGCCGCCGATGTGGGGCGTGAGGATGACGTTGTCCAGCCCGACCAGCTCCGATTCGAACGGGTTGTCGTTGCCCTGCGGCTCGACGGGGAACACGTCGATGGCCGCGCCGTGCAAGTGCCCGGCCCGCAGTGCCGCGGCCAGCGCGGCGATGTCGACCACCGTGCCGCGCGAGGCATTGATGAGGTGGCTGCCGGGCTTCATCTTCTGCAGCTGGCTGGCGCCGATCATGTCGCGGGTGGCCGGCGTCTCGGGCACGTGCAGGCTCAGCACGTCGGCCGCCTGCAGCAGTTCGTCGAGCGAAGCCACCTGCCGTGCATTGCCCAGCGTGAGCTTGGCCTCGATGTCGTGGAACAGCACCCGCATGCCGAGCTGTTCGGCCAGCACCCCGATCTGGGTCCCGATGTGCCCGTAGCCGACGATGCCCAGCGTCTTGCCACGCACCTCGAAGGAGCCGGCGGCGGTCTTGCTCCAGCCGCCGCGGTGCAGAAGCGCGTTCTTCTGCGGAATGCCGCGCATGAGCATCACGATCTCGGCCAGCACCAGCTCGGCCACGCTTCGGGTGTTGGAGAACGGCGCATTGAACACCGGGATGCCGCGCAGCATGGCGGCGCGCAGGTCGATCTGGTTGGTGCCGATGCAGAACACGCCGACGGCCACCAGTTTCGTGGCGGCTTCCAGCACGGCCTCGGTCAGCTGCGTGCGGGAACGGATACCGAGGAAATGGGCATCCGCGACCGCCTGTGCCAGCGCGTCGCCGGACAACGCCTTGGCATGCGCCACGATGTTGGTGTAGCCATCCTGCCGCAGCACGTCGAGGGCGGACTCGTGGATGCCTTCAAGGAGCACGAACTTCAGTTTGTCCTTGGCGACGGAAAGGCGCGCAGCCATGCAGGGCTCCCAAAGGAATGGTGACGGGTGATGCCGGCAAGGCGGCAAGGCGGCAAGTGGTGCGCCTGCATCATGCCCGCTGTGCCAAGCACCTGCCGGCCGAAGGCCATGGCGCCTGGCCGGCAGCGTGTCCGGCTTGAGCGCTGCGTGGCCGGCGATGCGCGCGTGGAGCGCTGACGCGTGGCGGCGGAGCACCTGAATCTGCTGGCCGATGGCCCGGCGCCCGCGGCCCGCGCGAGCGTCGTGCCCGCCGGGCAGCCCGGCGATGCAGCGATCGTCCATCCGCGCGTCGGCGGCGTGCCGGCGCCGATGGCTCTCAAAATGAGCGGCCACGCCGTCGCGCTCGCCGGGTGCGCGTTGTCCGGACCGCGCTGGTGAACCTGTGCGAGGCGCTGGTGTCGTCGATCAGCAGCCACTGGTCGCCGCAGCGCTGCGGCTTCGCGCTCGAACACGCGCCGGAGTGGTCCGTGGCGCAGTGGGCACCGTTCACCGAGCCGCCTTGCGCCGCCACGGTGCCGGCGACAGCGATTGGCGCAGCAAGGTCAAAAACGCGGTGGTGCGTGCACTGCGCCCGAAGCGCGTCCCGAGCATGGCGACGACGTCGGCCGGCGGCAGTTCCCACGCCGGCAGCACCCGCTTGAGCCGGCCGGCCGCGAGGTCGGCCGCCACGTTCCACTCGGAACGCACGGCGACACCCTGGCCCGCCAGCGCCCAATCGCGAACCACGGCGCCATCGTTGCTGCACATGGTGGGGCGGATGCGCACGGTTTGCGGCTCGCGCGAGGCATGCTGGAAGCGCCACAAGGTGACGTCCTCGTCGTTCTCCCTGACCACCAGGCACCGGTGCCGCACCAAATCCGACGGTGCTTGAACGGGTGATGCCTGCGCGAGGTACGCCGGGCTGGCGCAGAGGATTCGGCGGTTCGGCGCCAAGGTGGTGACGATCTGGTCCTGCCCGGCGGGCGGTCCGATGTGCACGATGACGTCGCTGCTTTCGAGCAAGTGAGCGCCGGGGTGGTCCGACAGGTCGAGCGTGACCGTGACCCCGTCATGCGCCTTGGCGAACGCATCGACCACGGGCGCGACGTGCAGCCGGCCGAAGCCATGCGGGGCGGCAATGCGCAGGTGTCCGCTGACGGCGTTCTTGCGATTGGCCAGGGCCTCCGCCAGCGCCTCCATCGCCTCGGCCACGATCAACCCATGCGAGGCCACCAGGTCGCCCTCGTCGGTCAGGACCATCCGGCGGCCGGAGCGGTCGATGAGCCGGATGCCGATGCGCGCTTCCAGCGCCTGCAGGCGCTGGGTGACCGCCGGCGGCGTCACGTCCAGCTTGCGGGCGGCTTCCGCGAGGGAGGCGGACCCGGCCAGCACGTTGAAGAAGCGCAGGTCGTCGGAGCTGATCATTCAGGCTGGCCTTAACGTCGCATGCAGGCTCGGTAAATTGTAGGTTGAGGCGCTCACGAGCAACATCCGGCCATCCCCAGCGGTCGCCGCCCGTCCATCCCGCAGGCGGCAGCCCAGCCGCAGAACCGGAGTTCCCCAGTGAGCCACACCACAGCCATCGAGCACGCGCGAGCCGAACAGGCCACCACCACGCTGCACGACCTCGCGACGCCTTGCCTCGTCCTCGACGCCGAGCGGATGGAACGCAACATCGAACGCCTGAAGTCGCGCCTCGACCACATGGGCGTCAGGCTGCGTCCGCACCTGAAGACCTGCAAGTCGGTGGAGGTCGCGCGGCGCGTGATGCCGTCCCCTGCCGGTCCGGCCACCGTGTCGACGCTGCTTGAAGCCGAGCACTTCGCGGCGGCCGGCGTGCGCGACATCGTCTATGCCGTGGGCATCGCGCCAGCGAAGCTGCCGCAGGTGCTCGCGCTGCGTGCGAGGAGCGTGGACTTGGTGGTGGTGCTGGACACGGTCGAGCAGGCGCAGGCGGTGGCTCGCGCTTCGCGCCAAGCCGGCGCGCGCATTCCGGCGCTCATCGAGATCGACTGCGACGGACACCGGTCCGGCGTGCGTCCGGCCGACCGGCCGCTGCTGCTGGACATCGGCCGCGCACTGGAGGATGGCGCCGAACTGCGCGGCGTGATAACCCATGCCGGCGCCAGCTACTCGGCCCGCGGCGCGGAGGCCTTGCGCCAATGCGCGGAGGCCGAGCGGCGCAGCGTCGTCGACGCCGCCACCGCCCTGCGCCAGGCCGGCCTGCCGTGCCCCGTGGTCAGCGTGGGTTCCACGCCCACCGCACACCACGCGGACGGCCTGAGCGGCGTCACCGAGGTCCGCGCCGGCGTGTTCGTCTTCTTCGATCTCGTGATGGCCGGCATCGGTGTCTGCCGGCTCGAGGACATCGCGGTCTCGGTGCTGGCCACGGTCATCGGCCACCAGCGCGACAAGGGATGGATCCTGGTCGATGCCGGGTGGATGGCCCTGTCGCAAGACCGCGGCACGCGCCGTCAGGCGGTGGATCAAGGCTATGGCGTGGTGTGCGACACCGCTGGCGTGCCCTATCCCGACCTGATCGTGGCCGATGCGAACCAGGAGCACGGGATCATCACGCTGCGTGCGGGTTCGGGCGGCGCGCTGCCGGACCTCGCGATCGGCGACCGTGTACGCATCCTGCCGAACCACGCCTGCGCGACGGCGGCCCAGCACCGGGCTTATCAGGTCGTGCGCGGCATGTCCGACAAGGTCGAAGCCGAATGGCCGCGTTTCGGGGGCTGGCAATGAGCCCCGTGCCAATCATCCGCACCATCGAGACGGACCACGCGCCCCGGCCAGCGGGGCATTACGCGCAGGCCATCCTCTCGCGCGGGCAGTTGTTCATCTCCGGCCAATTGCCGATCCGGCCGGATGGACGCCCCCTGGACGACGACGGCTTCGAGACGCAGGCCAGGCAGGCGATCCAGAACATGCTGGCGATCCTCCGCGCCGCCGGTGGCACGCCGCAACACCTGGTGAAGGTCACGGCCTACCTCGTCGGCGTGGCCCATTGGCCGCGCTTCAATGCGGTCTACGCGGCCATGCTGCCGGACGCCCGCCCGGCGCGCAGCGTGGTGCCGGTGCCTGAATTGCACTACGGACATCTGGTCGAGGTGGAAGCCATCGCGGTGCTCGAAACATGACTAGCGCTGCCGTCCACCAAGCCCACCAGGCCGGCCCGGCCCGCCAGGGAAACGATGGCGCAGTCCTCGTTCCATTCGGCGAACCACTCCTGGGAGGCGCGCTCGCGCTGTCGCAGGAGATGTCCTGGCCCTATCGGCTCGAAGACTGGCAGGTGGCGCTTGGCCTCGGCCAGGGCTTCGTGCTGCAGCGCGCGGGTTCGGTGATCGGCACTGCCGCATGGTGGGCCTATGGCGAGACGCATGCGTCTGCCGGCATGATTATCGTCGCCCGGGCCGCGCAAGGCCGCGGCCACGGCACCCGGTTGATGGACGCGCTGCTGGCCGCCGCGCATGGGCGCACCATCGTGCTCAATTCGACGGCCGAGGGCTTGGCGCTCTATGAGCGGCGCGGCTTCGTTCGCGCCGGCCTGGTCCTGCAGCACCAGGGCATTCCTCTTGCGCTGCATCCGGCGCCCCCGGCCAGCATGGTCAGGCCGATGTTTCCCTCGGATGCCGATGCGGTCGCACGGCTCGACCAGCAGGCCACCGGCTGGACCCGCCGCGCCATGCTGGACAGGCTGTTCCAACTCGGAGAAGGCCATGTGCTTCTGCGAGATGGCCAGCCACACGGCTACGCCATCTCACGCCGGTTCGGCCACGGGCAGGTCGTCGGTCCCGTCGTGGCCGACGACCCGGCGGATGCGCGCGTCCTGATCCAGGCCGCGCTCGCGCGCCTCGGCCGCACGTTCGTCCGCATCGACACCTCGGCCACGTCCGGGCTTTGCGCGTGGCTGCAAGGCATCGGCCTGCAGCGGGTTGGCGAGGCCACCACCATGGTGCGCGGAACACCCGTTGCGCCGCCCGGGCCGGCGCGCCTGTTCGCGCTGGCGAACCAGTCGTTCAATTGAGATGCATTGCAATGCTGAGGCCGCAGACGCACGGAGTGCCGGTATGAAACTGACGTCCTATTGGCTCGACACCTCGCAGCCCTTTCGCAGTGCCGCAGCAGGACCGGTGCAAGGCCGCTGCGACGTCGCCGTGATCGGCGGCGGCCTGACCGGCTGTTCGGCCGCGCTGGCGCTGGCGAAGAAGGGCGCGCGCGTGGTGCTGCTGGAGGCCGAAACCATCGGCCACGCCGCCTCCGGCCGCAACGGCGGCATGTGCAACAACGGCTTCGCCCAGGACTACGGCACGCTCTCGGCCCAGTTGGGCCGGGAGCTCGCCAACAGGCTCTATCGCGCATTCGACGCAGGAGTCGACACCGTCGAGCGCCTAGTGGCCGAAGAAAACATCGACTGCAGCTTCGCGCGCGTCGGCAAGATCAAGCTGGCCGCCAAGCCGGAGCACTACGACAAGCTGGCGCGCAGCCAGGAACTGCTGGCCGCCAACGTCGATCCCGACACCCACATGGTGAGCCGCGCGGACTTGGCCGAAGAAGTCGGTTCGGACCGCTTCCACGGCGCGCTCGTCTACCGCAAGAGCGCCGGCATGCACGTCGGCCGCTTCGCTCGCGGGCTGGCCGAAGCGGCCGCGCGGCGCGGCGTCGCGATGCACGAGCGCACGCCGATGACCGGCCTGAAGCCGATGCCCGGAGGGGACCATGCCATCGACACGCCGAAGGGCCGGCTGCAGGCCAAGCAGGTGCTGCTGGCCAGCGGCACCTCGCACACCGGGCCGCTGGGCTGGATACGGCGCCGCATCGTGCCGGTGGGGGCCTTCCTCATCGTCACCGAGCCGCTGCCGAAAGAGACACTCGACCGGCTGCTGCCGCGGCGCCGCATGGCGGTGGACACCAAGAACCTCGTCAACTACTTCAGGACCACGCCCGACAACCGGCTGCTCTTCGGCGGCCGCGCGCGCTTCGCCGTTTCCAATCCGCAATCCGACCAGAAAAGCGGCGCGATCCTGCAGGCGGCCTTGCACGAGGTCTTTCCCGAACTGCGTGATGCCCGCATCGACTATTGCTGGGGCGGCATGGTCGACATGACGCGCGACCGGCTGCCGCGCGCGGGCGAGCGCAATGGCGTCTATTACTCCATGGGCTACAGCGGCCACGGCACGCAGATGTCGACGCTGATGGGAAGCATCATGGCCGAGGTGATGGACGGGCGCCCCGATCTCAATCCCTGGAAGGACTTCACCTGGCCCGCCATTCCCGGCCATGTCGGACCGCCCTGGTTCCTGCCCTTGGTGGGGGCCTATTACCGGCTCAAGGACAAACTGGCCTGAACCGGTTCCTGCACACCTGTTTCACCGAGGAGACCATGAAGAGCGACGACAAGACCCTGACCGGCCTGAGCCGGGACGGGCACGACGCCCGGCTGAAGGGACTCTCCCCGGCTCCCACCGGCGGGATGATGGAATTCAGCCAGGGCTGCGCATTGGTGCCTCGATTGGACCCGTTCTGACGGCCCGCTCGGGCGCGCCGGTTTCACTCGCAGCTTCTGGCGCAGACCTGCGGGACACACGTGCGCCCGAGGCCCCGCGGGCGCCCTTCGCCGGATTCAGGTCTTCGATGCTGCTGCGATGATGCTCAGCGGATACGTGCGCTTGTCGAAAGGCTGGCGCAATACGATCCGGCTGTTGAACTTCTCGATGCCGATATCGTCCAGGAGCAGGCGCTCCATCAGCTCCTGGAACCGCGCCACGCTCGTGACCACGACCTTCAGCAGGTAGTCGCAGCCGCCGCTGACGTTGTAGCACTCGACGATTTCGCGGTGCTTGTTGGATCGAGTTCTCGATGACATCGAAGAAGGGCTTCCAACCGCCCAGCACCTCGTCGAGGCGATAGGCGCGGAAGCTCTCCAGGAAGGCAGGCATGCGGCCGGCGCCAACGCGATCCTCGAACAGTTGTTTCGCCGTCGGGCCCATCTCGAAGTTGATGAGCGTGCCGTAGCAATCGAAGCTGATGAGCCGGGGGTTGAATGGCATGGGATCTCCACTGCGTTTCGGGTGAAGGCAGTGCAGGAATCACCCGGCTATTGGAAATGCCGAGTTCATGTCGGTCCCGAGTGGATTCCGCCTCGATTCAAATGCTCGCCAGCACTTCTTTCCATGGCGCTGGCGGCCACCGATCGACGAGCGGCGTGGGCGCCGCCGTGGCGACGCTGGTGCCGGACGGCGGGGCATGGGGGCGTCATTGCAGGCCAGACCGAGGCCAGACCCGCAATCCATCGGAGCGTGGCACCAATGCGCATTGGACGACGGACCGCGAACTCTCAATGCGCGCCAAAGGTGTCGCGCAGTTCCCGGATTCGCCCTTCAGCAAAGCTCGGTTGCGAAGGCGCGTGAGCCGGTGGTGGCGGACTGCTAGAAATCAGCCACCTTGCCCCAGGCCGACTGGCTGAAGCGCGCGGGGTCGTAGGGGGCAGGATCGAAGATCGGCTTGTCACCGGTGGCCAAGTCTGCGATCAGGTGGCCGGCTCCGGGACCGATGCCGAAGCCGTGGCCGGAGAAGCCCGCGGCCAGGATCAAGCCGGGGACTTCCGCCACCTCGCCGATGCCCGGCACGCCATCGGGCGTGCTGTCGACGAAGCCGGCCCAGGCATTGGCGATGCCGGCCTGGCCGAACGCCGGCAGCAGCCGGACCGCGCGGTCGTAGGTCAGCTTGGCCGCCGCGCGATCCGCCCGGGGGTCGAGGATGCGCATGCGTTCCATCGGCGTCGGCGCATCGAGCGCCCAGCGCGCCAGCGATTCATGGCCGCCGCGAATGCCTTCGAGTCCACCAGGAAAGACGTTGCGCCAGCGCTTGGCGAACATCGGCAGGAACTGTGGCGCGAAGCGCAGCAGCTGCATGGTCGGATCGACGCGGCCACGGCCGCTGATGGCGACGTTGTAGCTGCCGTCGCTGCGGCGGGTGACCGAGACGGGCGCGGTGTGCAGTGCGTCCGGCAGCCGCTGCGCCACCGGCGCCACGCGCACGATGGTCTGCCGGACCGTCGCCTGCGGGAAACGAATGCCGAGCTGGCGGCAGAACGACGAAGCCCATGCGCCGCCGGCATACACGACCGTGCGGGTCTTGATGGTGCCCGCCTCCGTCACCACCGCGCTGACCCGCCCGCCCTCGCGCTCGATGCCGCGCGCGGCGCAGCTTTGGTGCACGGTGCCGCCGAGCTTCATCACCGCGGCGGCCACGGCCGGTGCCGCCTTGGCCGGATCTGCCGTGCCGTCGGTGGGCGAGAAGACGCCACCGGCCCAGGCCCGTCCGGTGGCGTGGCCGCGCTCGGTCGCCTCCCGGCCACTCAGAACGTGAGTTATCACGCCCGCGGTCTTCGCGAAATCGCGCCATCTGGCCCAGCGTGCGATCTCTTCTTCGTCGTTGCTGAGGTACAGCAGGCCGCAGCGGCTGAAGCCCGTGTCCTCGCCGCTGTCGGCGGCGAACTGCTCCCACAGTTCCAGGCTGCGCGTAGCCATCGGCAATTCGCGGGCGTCGCGGTTCTGCTGGCGGCACCAGCCCCAGTTGCGGCTGGACTGCTCGGCACCGATGATTCCCTTCTCGACGACCGCCACCGACAGCCCGCGCCGGGCCATGTAGTAGGCCGCGAACACGCCGATGATGCCGCCGCCGACCACGACGACGTCGGCATGCGACGGAAGCTGGGGCGAGGTCTCCAGCAAGCGCAGCGGCTGGCTGAGCACAGGCGGCACGGTCGTTCCAGCGCGGTGATCGCGGTGCATGGTCGGTGACAGGTTCATCGCGCCATCGTAGGTTCGGTTGCTCAGTCGGTGCTGCCGTATCGCGGGGCGCGCGCAACCGGCCCTGCTGTTGTTGGCGCTCGCACAGAACGATCTGCTCCGGCTCGCAACGCCTGCACGGCGTAGAACCTGGCGGCGCGCTCGCTGCTCCCCCACCCGATCGGCGCGCCCCGGGGCACGAAGATCGCATCGCCCGTGTTCGCCGGCAGCATGCTGCCGTCGGGGCTGGCGAAGCGCACGCTGCCGGCCAGCAGGACCATGAGCCGGTTCAGCCGGTGTGGGCCGGACGATGGGGCGGTAGGGCGTGGCCCGGGATGACGGCGCACTACTCCGAGGCGCAGATTCGTGAGATCAGGACCGCGGCCGCGAGAACCGATCCCTGAGAAGCCTTGCGAGGGAGGCCCGGAAGGGACTCGTCAACCAGCCCCTCCCTTCAGGGTCCCTTCAGGAAAAAGTCTGGCTAACCCGCTTTCGCAGCGGCCATGCCGCGCTCGCGCGCAAACGGCGAGCGTGCCAGCAGCGATGCCGCACGCCGCTGCGCCGTGCGGGCCGCGACAGCCTGGCCGAGCCCGGCATGGGCGCGGCCGAGCCAGTGCGCCACTTCGCCGGCGCGGCGGCCATCGGGGTCCAGCGTGCGCCACAGCGCGTCGGCCTGCTGCAGCAGCGGCAGCGCCTGTGCGGCGAGTCCGCGTGCCAGCAGCGTCCGCGCCAGCGCGAGCTGGGCGTCGGCCAGCGCCGGTGACGGCTGCGCCTGCAGATCGGCCAGGGTCCGCAGCGCGGGTCGCAGCAACACCTCGGCCTCGTCGTAGCGATCCAGCTCGACCAGGTTCTGCCCCGCCTCGATCATGATCAGCGCGCGCTGCAGCGCGTTGGCCGGCCGCTCGGGCAGCGATGCGAGCGCCTTCTGCTGCAGGCGCCACGCCTCCTCGTGCCGCCCGCCGAAGCGGCGCACGATGCCGGTGGTCCATGCGCTGACGTCGAACGAATCCTTGGCCACCGGCGGCAGCGCGGCCGCCTCGCGCAGCCGGGCCTCGGCCTCGTCGACCCGGCCAGCGCAGGCCAGCGCGATTGCATGGTCGCGGGTCGTCATCGCCACCGTCTCGTGCGTCGGGCCGTAGGCCTGCTTGAAGCCCTGCACCGCCTGCTGCAGATCGGTCGCCGCGGCGTCGCAGCGCCAGGCGGCCAGCTGCGCCAGCGCACGGTTTTCCTTCGCCGCGGCCTGGATGCGCGAGCCCGGCGGGGCGTGTCCCGCCAGTGCCTGCAGCCCGCGCTCGGTATTGCGGATCGCCTCGTCGACGAAGCCGGCATTGACGAAGCTTGCGAAGGTGGCCGACATGCGCAGGCCGAACTGGCGGCTCGACGCGCCGAACAGCTGCTCGGTCTCCGCGAGCACAGCCCGCGCTTCGTGCGCCGCCTCGCGGTGGCGGCCGGCATGCGACAACGCCTGGGAGTAGTACAGGCGCGCGTCGTTGAGCGACGGATGGCCGGCGCCGAACAGCGCCTGCGCCGCCGCATAGGCCTCGTGCGCCGGACGCAGCGACGCGTCGAATTCGCCGCGCAGGCGATGGATCGTGTAGAGCATCGTCAGCAGCGTGACCTTGTCGGGCGAGCGGTCGCCGAGCCGGGTACGGATCAGCTCCAGCGCCTCGCGCGCGCTCGCCGCCGCCTCGTCGAGGCGCGCCTGGCGCGGGTCGAGTACGTCGAGCGTCACCTTCTCGCGCAGACCCGCGACCAGCGCGGCCGGATCGGCCCCGGCCCGTCGGCGCAGCTCCGGCAGCAAGCCCTCGAGTTCGGCACGCGCATCATCGGGCCGGTCCTGCATCCACAGTACCTGCACCAGGCCGCGCCGCGCGTTCAACGCCGCGGCATGAGTGGCCTGGCCGCTCGCCGCCGCCTCCGCCAGCGCCTGGCGCAGCACCTTGTCGGCGCTCTTGACGTCCTCCAGGCTCACCAGGCTGTCGCCGAGCAGCTGCAGCAGCTCGACGCGCAGCAGCGCGTCACGCACGTCGATGCGTTCGATGCGCTGCTGGCCCAGGCGCAGCAGCTCGACCGCGGTCATCGGCCGGCCGCTGCCTTGCTGGAACGGGTTCGCATCCTGGAACACCGCGGCGATGAAGTCCTTGACCGCCTCGGCACGGCGCTGCTCGATGCGCGCCTCGTGCGCCTGCCACAGCGCAACCACCGTGCCGGCCAGCAGCGCGGCCGAGATCGCCGTGCCGGCGGCGACGCTGAAGCGATGGCGATGCAGGAAGCGGCGCAGCCGGTACCAGCGGCTGTCCGGCCGGGCCAGCACCGGCCGCTGTTCCAGATGGCGCTCGATGTCCTCGGCCAGCGCGTCGACGGTGGCATAGCGCTGCGCGGGGTCCTTCTTCAGCGCCTTCGCGACGATGGTGTCGAGGTCGCCGCGCAACAGCCGGCGGCGCCGGGCATCGGTGGTCACCGCGCTCGGCCGCGGCGGCTCGGCCTGCAGCACCGCCTCCTCGATCGCCGCACGCGAACGGCGCTCGAGCCGGTACGGCCGCTGGCCGCACAACAGCTCGAACAGCACGACGCCGAGCGCGTAGACGTCGACGCCGGTGCCGACCGGCCGCCCGAGGATCTGCTCCGGCGCGGCGTACTCCGGCGTCAGTGCGCGACCCGACTGCTGCGTCAGCGCAGTCTCGACGGCGCTGCCTTCGGGATCGAGCAGCTTGGCGATGCCGAAGTCGAGCAGGCGCACGTCGCCGCCTTCGGTGACGAGGATGTTGCTCGGCTTCAGGTCGCGGTGCACGACCAGGTTCGCATGCGCATGCGCGACCGCGCGCGCGACCTGCAGGAACAGGCGCAGCCGGCGCGGCACGTCCAGCCCCTTGCGCTCGCAGTACGCATCGATGCGCTCGCCCTCGACGTGCTCCAGCGCGAGCCAGGGCTGGCCATCGGCGCTGACCCCGGCGTCGTACAGCCGCGCGATGTTCGGATGGTTCAGCGTCGCGAGGATCTCGCGCTCGCGCGCGAGCCGCTCGCCCAGGCCCGCGCGCCGCCACGCGCCATGCGGCAGCTTCAGCGCGACGCGGCGGCCTTGCAGCATGTCGGTGCGCTCCGCCAGCCACACGCTCGCCATGCCGCCCTCGCCCAGCAGGCGCAGCAGCCTGTACGGGCCCGCGGTCTCCGGCGGCGGCAGTGAACCGCCGGATGGCGCGAAGTCGCCGGTCTCGACGCGCGGCAGCGTCAGCAGCCGGTCGACGGTGCTGCGGTCGGCATGGGCCAGCAGCGCGCGCAGCCGCGGCGCGAAGCGGGCATCGTCCTCGCCCAGCGCATCGAGCCAGCCGGAGCGCTGCAGCGGCGGCAGCGTAAGCGCTGCTTCGAGCAGCCGGCGCAGCGCGGTCCAGTCCTGCGGCGAAAGGTCGAAGTCCGCGTGCATCGTCATCCCCGGGTCCTGCGCGAAGGACGCCATGCTCGGCCCCTTCCGGACACGCCGGCTGTGCGGTCTTCACCACGTCCTGCGATGCGGTGGAGCTCGCGACCGCGGGCAGCGCCGCTGCCAGCGGTCGTGAGGCAAGCGATGGGGCCGACCCGCTTCAGCCAGCAAGAACTCGTCGGCCGACAGCGTGGCCGAGCCGTTCGGGACGCCCGTGATCACCACCGCGAACATCACGCTGTCGCCCGCCACGCGGCCTGTGGGGTTGTACCAAAGCTGCCCGGTCGTGGTGTCGTTGTAGATGCCCGCCGAAGCCGTCATGGCATTGCCCGTGGCGCCGGCGCCCTCGGTGTAGTCGATGGCGCGCAACGTGCCCACTTGAGAGCCGGTGGTCGAGAGCAGCGCGGTGAAGATGCTGTTCTCCAGCAGGATCTGGTCGTCCACCGCTTCGCCGCCGATCAGGAACACCGGCATCTCGATCTCGTCGCAGTTCGGCGAAACCCCGGCAGCGACGCCGAGCGGCGTGTCGAACACGAAGCGGTCCTGCACGCCATCGTCGGCGCCAGCCGCATCGTTCCCGCGCAGGATGTCTATGCCGATGTCGCCGTGCAGCACATCGCTGCCGGGAGCCGCCCTCCAGCGTGTCGCCGCCGCCGCCGCCGCCGAACAGCGTGTCGTTGCCGCCCTGGCCGCGCAGCACGTTGTCGACCGTGTTGCCGTCGATCACGTTGGCGAGGCCGTTGCCGGTTCCGTCGATGCCGGAGGCCAGCGCCAGGAAGTCCTGCTCGAGGTAGAGGTTCTCGACGTAGGCGGGCAGCGTGTAGATCGCGGCGCGCGAATGAACGCTGTCGGTGCCCTGGCCGGAGGATTCGTGCACCGTGTCGCCGGCGATGTCCACGCAGTAGTCGTCGTCGCCGCCATAGCCCCACAGGTCGTCCACGCCGCCGGCACCGTTCAGCACATTCGTCGCGCCGTTGCCATCCAGCCGGTTGGCCGAGGCGTTGCCGGTCAGGTTCACTTCCAGGACGCCGGCGAGTGCCGCGCCGTTCCCGACTTCGGCCTCCAGCGTGCGGCTGATGCCGGACAAGAAGTTCTCGCTCACGGTGTCGCCGGTGTTGTCGACGACGTAGGTGTCGTCGCCGTCGCCGCCTTCCATGTCATCGGCGCCGATGCCGCCGTCGAGGTGGTCGTCGCCGTCGTTGCCGACCAGCCTGTCGCTGCCGGCCAGGCCGTAGATGTCGTGGTCGGATGCGTCGGCAGCGATCAGGGTGTTGTTGCCGAGGTCGCCAGTGAGTGTGGGCATGTCGAATCTCCTGCGAGGCCCGCGGAGGGCCGCGGTGGCTTCAGTCTTCCTCGATCAGCCACAGGCTGAACGGCAGCGACTCGCCGAACAGGCTGCTCTCGTCCGCCTCGTCCACCCGTACACGGCCCTGCGTGGACCCCGCCAGCGCCGCAGCAATGGTCGTGTCGCGGGCAGCGGCTGCGCCGGCCGGGTCCATGCCGCCGCGCTCGGGAAGACGTGAACTTGTAGTCCCGCATGGCCAAGAAGTGGCCGCTGGCGAGCGCAGGCAGCGAGACCTCGCGCAATGCACCGTCGGTCGGTCCCGTCATGCTGCTCTGTCAGCGGCCCTTCGACCATTCATCGAACGGAGCCCTCTTGGATCTTTGGTCAGCTCTGGCGGCTGTTCTCACGGGTCTTCTTCACAGCAAGTCCAGTGCGTCGTGTGGAGGCGGCAGACGCAACGCTGCAAAAACCTCGGCCGGGGTTGCGGCGCGCTCCACGTTTGCGATCGTGTCGGCAAGATCGGCCCCTTCGTCCAGCGCGCCATCGGCGCTGAGGCACTCCAGAACCGGTGCCTTCAGCTGTTAGACATCCCATTCGACGGGCTCCGACAGGCGGGTTGAAATGCGCCAGCCATTCGACGACCGGCTGACCAGCTTGCGAAACCATGACTCGCCGAACAGCCCCAGGACTTCGATATATTCGATGCTTCGGATGCTGCCGTCCGAGTCGAGCACCTAGGCATCGCGGTAGCCGTTCTCCAGTTCGCAGCGGGAGGCCCGCGCCCGCGTCAATGCCACGGTACTGAGGGGAAGATTTGCTTGCGGGACGACCGCATGAGCAGAACGGTTCCGGCGCAGCCGCAACTTCTTCCACAAGCAGTCGCCTCGGCTTCCCGCGCCTGCCATGCCGCCCGTCGCCCACTTCGCTAGCCCAACTCGGTGTACCAAGCCACGCACTTGCTGCAAGCGGCTGGTTAACACGGGCGTACCTCCGAGAGTTATGACTGCCCTCGTAACGCGCTAGGCGCCATGCGCTCCGACGGCAGTTAGAGAACGTGATGCGCGGATCACGCTCCTGTCCCTCGTCGGCCCCCAGCGAGAGTCATGGCCGATCAGTTCGGCAGAGCAGCGCCAGCTCCTGCCGAAGCTGCCGCCTCATCTGGCGCGCATGGCTCTGTTCATCTTGAACACGGGAGCACGTGACGATGTCGTCTGCAGCCTGGAGTGGGCATGGAAGATCCGTTGGCCGAGCTCGGCATCAGCGTCTTCGAAGTGCCGGCGAGGCACGTCAAGGGCCGCAAGCGGCCCAGGCTGCTCGTGCAACGGCGTAGCCCAGTCCGTCATCGAGTCGGTGCGTGGGCAGCACGACGAGTTCGTTTTCGTCTACCAGCGGCTGAGAAAGGACGGCGCGCGGACGCGGCAAGCCGCGCGCGGTCAGGACGATGAACAACACGGCCTGGCAGCGCGCAAGGAAGGAAGCCGGCCTCGGCGACCCTCACGTCCACGACCTTCGACACACGACCGGGATGCGCCTGAGGGAGGCAGGGGTATCGGAATCGATACGGGCCGACATCCTTCGGCACGCCAGGCCGAGGCGAACTACTGGCGACAACAAGGCCCAGCGCGGTCGACAAAGCAGCCACGCCAGACGGCAACATCGCAGGAGGGTTGAACCATGAGTACATGGCCCAACCGGGGGGCCTCCGGCGGCCCCTGCGGGGGCTGATAGAGAGAGAGAATCCCAACAGCCAAGCAGTCATCTTGACGATCAGACCAACTCGGTCTGACTCAAGCCAACAGGCCTCCTCGAAAGCCGGTGTGGTTCAAAATGCCCAGGAGAGTTGGGGAAAGTCGCGCAAAAGTCGCGCAGCTGACCCACGACCCCCTGGTGTATTTTGATGAAGTTGCCGAAGGCAACCTTTATGTTGACGCGGGTCTCGGCCGGGTCCTTCAAGGGCGGCCTGAACGAGGATGTTCGCAATCGAGCACGATTGCCTGACGCGACATCGCGCCGCCAACCTGAACGCTCATGACCGCTTCGCGCGACCGGCGGCCTTGCGCTTGCGAGCGGCCTTGAACTCGGCGGCCACCTCTTCGACATCGACGGCCTTGGCGGCTAGCAAGTGGTCCAGTTCGGCCGAGGCCTTCTTCAGGGCCGCCAGGTCGGCAGCGGCCCGGCCGTGCGCCGGGATGAAGTAGCCGACGGTCTGCACGTGACGGGTGATGGCGACGAGGGTCTCCGAGGCGATGTACTCAGCCAAGCCTGCCCGGAATTCGCGAATGCCAACCTTGGCCGTATCCATGCCGGACTCCTTGACAAGGGCGGCATTGTGCATCGCTGTGTACACAAATTGCCAACTCAGGGGCGTGTCAGGCAGCCGGACCTCGGTCGTCGCCATACTCGCACGCTGTCACCTGCGGCACCGAGACCCATGCAACCCGAGTCACCACCTGCCTCACCCATCCTGCAGGCCTTGCCAACCCCTGGGAGGCGAGCGAAGGCTGGCAAGAACGCCGCCCACGAATCGGCCGGCCACTTCTGCGCCGAAGGCCGGTTGGCGTTGGACGCCGTTGCCGTGACGGTGCGCAACGTGGGCCCGCTGGACCGCCCCGTCAGCCCGGAATCTGCAGCAGCCCTGCACGCCGCCAGCGCCCCCGCGCGCCACGGCCGGCGCGAGGCCACGCTGCTGGACAAGCGCGTGCGGGACACCGGCGAGATCGACGCCAGCGCGCTGTTGCTGGAATGGGCCGCCGGTGCGCTGCCCTCGCTGCAGGCCGAGGTCGCGCAGGCCCTGGGCGTCGTCGGCCTGGAGGCGCGGCTGCACAACCTGCTGGTCTACGGCCCAGGCCAGTTCTTCAAGCCGCATCAGGACACGGAAACGCACTCGGGCATGGTCGCCACGCTGGTGCTGGTGTGGCCGTCGGCGCACATCGGCGGCGAGCTGCGCGTGTGCCACCGGGACACCGAGGTCCACTTCGCATCTCAGCACCTTCAGGCCACCGCGATCCGCTGGTTCGCCTTCTATGCCGATTGCCGGCACGAGGTGGCGCCGGTTTCCGAGGGCTGGCGGATCGTGCTCACCTTCGATCTGGTCCTGCCGACCGAGGCCGCTCGCCCGCGCACGCCGGTGCATCCACCGCTGCTGGAAGCGCTGCGCGCGCACTTCCATCCCGAGGGCGGAGAGCCGTGCGTGCAGCCCTGGGTGCTGCTGCTCGACCACGAGTACACCGAGCGCGGGCTGCGCTGGCGGCTGCTGAAAGGCGAGGACCGTGCCCGTGTGGCCGCGCTGCGCGCAGCCTGCGAGCCGCTGGGCCTGACCGTGCACCTGACGCTGGCGGCGATCCATGAGCAGTGGACCGCGATCGACTCCTATGGCGGCCGACGCGGCGGAGCCGGCGACCCTGAACCGGACGAGTTGATCGACGAGGACATGGTGCTGGACTTCTGGGTCGATGCCGACGACCGGCCGCTGCGTCGAGATGCCTTGCACGTGGCGCCGGCGGACGCCGTCAGCTTCACCGAAACCGGCGAAGACTTCCTCGTGGACGAGGAATACGAAGGCTACATGGGCAACTACGGCGAGACGCTGGACTACTGGTACCGCCGCGCCGCGCTGGTGATCCAGACGCCGCTGGCCGCCGAGGCGAGCCGCTTCACCACCGACTTCAATGCGGCGCTGGCCGATGCGATTCGCCTAGCGCGCGAAGGGCGCGGCGATGAGTTGTCGCAGCGCTTGCAGGCGGCGAGCAAGGCGCTCCGCATGCAGTGCCAGACACGCGGTCGGAAGCTGCTGAGCCGCTACGCCGAATTGGCGGTGGCGCTGCCCGACGCGGCGCAGGCCCATGCACTGTGCGAAGGGTTCGCATGGACCGATCTCGTGCCCGCCGACGCTGCGCCATTGGCCCGCCTGGCCCGCCGATGGGGCGCGCCGTGGATGCAGGCGCTGCTGCAGACCCTGATCGCGCGCTCGATGGGCTGGCGCTTCAGCGAGTGGAAGGCCAAGCAGGACGATGGCGTCGCGCCATGGCCTCAATCGCTCGCGAGCTTCGTTCTCAAGGCCGAGTCGGCCGGACTGCAGACGGCGGTGATCGACGACATCCTGGATCGATGCCTCGCCGCGTTGATCGCCGCCGACAAGTCGTTCGCGGCGCGCCCGCCCGCAGTTCGGAGCGCCACGCTCGAACGGCGCCTGCAAGCGGTGGGCGACTTGGGCGTGGCTCTGCAGCGATCCACGACCGCCCCACAGCACCACGCAGCGCTGGTGCGTCACGTGCAGGCGCACCACGGCCTCTACCCCCTGCGCCAGCTGCGGCCGCTGCTGCAGTCCTGGCCAGCCGACGCGGTCCAGTTGCCGGCGGTGCAGGGCTTGCGCGCTGCCGTGATCGAGGCATTGCAGCAGGCGATCGACGAGCCCGCGCTGCCCGCAGGCGACTGCAGCGTGCGCGACGTCGAGTGGACCTGCCGGTGCAAGGACTGCGGCGAAGTCATCGCCTGGGCCGAATCGGCCAACGGGCAGCCTCTGGCCCTGGCGATGGCCGAGCAGCGACGTCAGCACGTGCAGTTCCGATTGCAGGAGACCGGCGTTGCGCTCGACACCGAAACGGTGAAGCAGGGCTCGCCGTACAAGCTGGTCATTCGCAAGCCGCCCGACCTGGCTGCCCGCCGAGGTGCCCAGCGACGCGCATGGACGGACGACCTGGCGGCGCTCGACGAGCGCTCCCGCCGAGCGAAACGGTAGTCCTGGCCATCAACGGCATTCGCGCCGCGGCCCGACTGCCAGGCGCTGGTCGGCTCACTCGGCCGGCCGTTCGCTGACCGGATCGACCTCAGGGGCGACCGCCAATCCGGTGTTGGCGGCCGGCGTGAGCATGCGGCTGAGCTGCGCCCTGCGCACAGGGTCGCCGTCCAGCGCGATGTTCCACAGCAGCTCGCGTTCGAGCGCTTCGCGGTCGCCGGGCACGACGGTCAATTGCACGGGCTTGTCGATGTCAGTCACGACGCGCTTCCCCGCGGGTGCTCCGCCCCGGATGTACCCCGGAAGTGACCCTGGAAGTCACCCCGGAAGTGTCGATCGGCAAAGCGGACAGGTTGCGTTGCAGCTCTTCGTCGATCAGGAAGTGCAGGAAGCGCGTGTCCTCGCTGGTTCCCCAGAAGTGCCGCTTGCAACGCGAAGCGAACCGCGCGAGGTCTGCTTCGCTGCGAACCTCGCCGGGCGTGAAGCCGGTGATCTTCGTCCAACGAGCAAGTTCGCGGCGAGTCAGGCGCAACGTCGAGGTTCCTCGCAGCATCAAGCGCTCCTGCTCCCGGGTTCAACGACCGCGGCCGGACGGCCCGCCGAGTTCCCGTTCGATCCGATCGAGGATAGCCTCGGCGCGTGTGCTCGTGGCGGCGTTCGTCATCCCGCGGGCCATCATCAGGAGCGGGATGTAGAGGATCGCCAGCGGCACCGCCAGCAGGAACACGCCCGATGCGTCATTCGCCGCGGCGATGAACACCGACACGAACAGGAGCGCGACGGGGCCGATGACGTCTCTGGGCTGGAACAGCGCGGACGGGCTCGATCGGGCGAAGTTCAGGCGACCGCCGGTCGTGAGGTTCACGATGCCCACCGGCTCGGGTCCATCCAGCGCCAGCGCGACACGATGTCCTCGCCGCGCAGGCATCGACCGACTGTTGATCACGAACTGCCGTTCGGAACCGTCCGCGGCCTTGACCCACAGATCCCACCGCTCTCGGTTGTCGGTAGGCGCGTAGGGCTCAAGCGGCACGACAAAGCGGCGGATCTCCACGACCCGGCCGCTGAACACTTCGGAATCTTGCATGGCGGTTGGCAGTGACGGCGTCACGCCGAACCATGCAGGACGACCTGCCGTCGTCAAGGCATGTCAGATCGCGATCCGTTCGACTTCGTCCAGCTTGATCTGGTCGCCGCGACGGTCATACAGGCCTGTCGTCCGGGCCGACTCGTGGTTGGCCATCTGCTGCGCGATCTCCAGCTTGCCGCCGCTGCGCAGGTACTCGGTGATGCCCGTGGCCCGGAAACTGTGGCAGCCGATGCGGGTCTGGATGCCGGCCGCGTTCGCACGCCGCCCGATCATCCGGTACACGTCGGCCTGCGACACCGGCCGGTCCGACAGTGTGGCGGTCGGCCCCTTCGCCGAGCGAAAGAGGATGCCGGTCGCACCGGCCAGATCGGCGCCATCGATGTAGTCGTGGAGCCAGTCCTCCAGATTGTGATGGCAAGGCATGTCGTGGAGCTTGCCGCCTTTCTCGTGCAGGCGGACCCACAGGCGGCGGCGCTGCACGTACACGTCCTCCAGCTGCATGCGTGTCAACGCGCCGACGCGAGCGAACGTGTAGACCATCACGCCGATGATCGCCCGATCGCGCAGGCCGATGATGGTGTCGGTCTCGATCGCGGCGATGAGATCGCGAACCTCCTGCGCCGACAGCACCGGCGTCTTGCCGACCTTGACCGAGTGCCTCGGGCCGCGCACCGATGCCGCCGGGTTGACCGGCAGCACCTGGCCGACCACGAGCCAGTCGAACAAGGCACGCAGCGCGGCGAGCCGCTGCTTCACGGTCTGCGGTGCCAGGCTCAGCTGCTCGATGTTGGCGGCGACGTGCACGGGCTCGACGGAACGCACGTCGGGGATTCCGTGCCGACCGCACCAGCGCGAGAAGTCCGCGCCGGCCCGGGCGTAGGCCTTGCGGGTGTTTGCGTTCCGGATGTGTGCGGTGAAGAACTCGACGGTGCGGCGCCGGGCCTCGGCGTCAGGAGTGTAAAGCGACGGCAGGGCCGGTGCGAGGGTGCCGGGGTGAGCGAGGTCGAACATGGCGGGGCGCGGGGTTCATGATTGATAACGTCCTTTATCAGTCACAGCCCAAGGTCTTCAACGGCTTTGCGATGGCATGCGAGCATTGCGCCGGTCCAACTCACTACGGTGGCAGGCGATCCGTGCACCTCAAACTCGTGCCAAACGAGGCGTAGGTTGGCTTCGTCGCCAATTCGCGGCTGACCTTCGGTCGGGGCCGTAGCCGTTTTCCGTCGCTGACCCGGTTGCAAGTTGAACGACTGCACCTCGCAGACCAGCATTCGAGCCGCCCGGCCTGGCGGCGACCGGATCCCAGATACGATCGCAAGCCCCAGAATCGACGCTGACGATGCGCAACCCACCCGAACGGTACCTTCAGACCCTGCGAGAGCATTTCGCGCGCGCCCCACAGTGGTTCAGTTCGGGCTTGGCCCAGCCAACAGCAGCGTTTACGCCCGTGACCGGTGCAGCGCTGACGACTTACCAACAGGGGAAGGACACGGCGTTCCAGCGCTGGTTCCACTTTAAGGAACTTTAAGGAGAATCGCGGTAGGAATGTCCGTTGCCGGACACCCCCCGCACAGATCCGTACGTGCGGCATTCCCGCATACGGCTCCTACCTTGGGTGTCTGACGGCGAAGCGCACACTTGGCCACGGATGAAGGATGCGAGGTGACGGCAGCCACGTGCCCACGAGGCGCGTCATGCGCTCCCACGTCAGGGTGGTCTGCTGACTGCGGCGCCGCAGCGAGCGCAACCAGAGATTGGTGACGTGGTAACGGAACGCCCCAAGGGCCCGTGAGTTCGTCGGTACCGCGTGGTACGCGAAGAAGCCGGTCACCACCGACTTCAGCCACTGCCCCTGTTCGGGGATGGCGTGATGCAAGCGGCGACGCAGTTCCACTTTGACTTCCTTCAGTTTCGCTCGCATTCGGTCGCCCCGTGTCTTGCGCTGGAGCTGGAAGGCGCCGCGCCGGGACTGGCCGCTGATGAACGTGAACCCCAGGAAGTTGAAGGTCTCAGGCTTGCCCAACCCGCGACGCCGGCGTCGCTGCGCCGCATGGCGGCCGAACTCCAGCAGGCGGGTCTTCTCCCCGTGAAGCTCGAGCGAGAACTGCGCGAGCCTCATGCGCATCGCGTCCCAGAAGCGCCGCGCATCGGCCTCGTGCTCGAAGCCGGCCACGATGTCGTCGGCATAGCGCACGACGATCATGTTGCCGTTGGCTTCGCGCCGGCGCCATTGCTGGGCCCACAGATCGAAGACGTAGTGCAGGTAGACATTGGCGAGCAGCGGTGATGCCACCGCCCCTTGCGGAGTCCCCGTCTCATTCACGCTCAACTCTCCGTTTTCCAGGACGCCCGCCTTGAGCCACTTGCGCACAAGGCGGATGACGCGCTCGTCGCCGATCCGGTGTTCCAGGAATCGGACCAGCCAGTCCTGGCTGAGCCCGTCAAAGAAATTGCGGATATCGGCGTCGAGAATCCAGTTCACGCGGGTCTCGCCGATGGCCACCGACAGTGCGTCCAGCGCGTCATGTTGCCCCCGTCTGGGCCGGAACCCATACGAGAAGCCGAGGAAGTCTTCCTCGTAGATCGCATTGAGCACAACGACGACCGCGCGCTGGACGATCTTGTCTTCCAGCGCGGCAATCCCCAGCGGGCGCTGTTTGTCGCTGCCTGGCTTGGGTATGAACTGCCGCCGCACAGCTTGCGCCCGATACGTGCCGCGATGAACTCGCGCGTGCAGATCCCGAAGGTTGCCCTCCAGCTCCACCTCGTAGTCCTGCCACGTCACCCCGTCAACACCAGGAGCGGCACGGCGCTTCAGCGCCAGAAACGCATCCCTAACCCGAAGTTCCCCGTCGACATGACCCCGTTTTGGGCATCAGTCTCCTCGTAGGAGACGGATTTCTATCGCCAATTCGCCTCCAAAACGTAGGCATGTCTTTTGGCTTGACATATGCATGAATGTCGCC